>OLHG01000819.1_pt1 | contig 21116 bp, 23 predicted proteins | sample 1605971 | NCBI WGS metagenome assembly OLHG01 (sample SAMN03283289) | human gut metagenome | biome: human-associated habitat; material: feces | host: Homo sapiens | place: Peru | collected 2012 | reverse complement strand
CGGTACGGCTAAGATTACCGCGACTTCCACGTTCGATAACACGAAGAAAGCGGTTTGCACCATTACGATTCAGTAAAGGTGTCGAACACAGAGGGAGGGGTTACCTCCTCCCCTCCCTCTAATTTTATAAGAAAGGAGAAAAATAATGTTTAATTATGAAGTAGAAAATAATGAGTACGAAAATCTTGAAGAATGTGTAAACATTGTGTATGAGCTTGCTTCAAAATACGCAATGGATGGAGTTAAGAACAATATTGGAGGACCATTTGGAGCTGGAATAATATACAAAAAAGGAAACAATAGATATACAATATTAGTCATAGAAAGAAATACAGTTTTATATTCAAAGGATCCAACAGCACACGCTGAGGTAAATGCAATAAGAAGTGCTTGCAAACAATTAAATACAAAATCGTTAGAAAACTGTATATTAGTAACAACTGCTAAGAGTTGCCCTATGTGTTTATCAGCAGCTTGTTGGGCTAATATAAAAACAATATATTATTCACAAAGCTATGACAGCGCAGTAGATAGTGGATTTAGAGATGAACAAATTGCAGAATATATAAAAGGCAATAATCAGATAATAGAAGAAAAATTATTAAAAAATCCTTGTTGTGAATTTCCATTTGTCGAATGGAACAAGAAAGAAGATAAAGAGGAGTATTAATCATAGGAAGGTGATAGAATATGGAGAATGAATACATACTTATAGTTGATGACGAAGAAAGAATGAGAAAACTAATAAAAGATTTTCTAAAGCAAAAAGGATATCCTACCATTGAAGCTTCTGATGGAGAAGAAGCATTAAGAATGTTTGAAGAAAACAAAAGCAAAATAAAATTAATACTTTTAGATGTAATGATGCCAAAATTAGATGGATGGTCTGTTTTAAGACAAATAAGGCAAGAATCAAATGTACCAGTTATAATGCTGACTGCTAGAGGAGAAGAGCAGGACGAATTATTTGGTTTCGAACTTGGAGCTGATGAATATATATCAAAACCATTTAGCTTAAAAATATTAGTGGCAAGAGTTGAAGCTATATTAAAAAGACTTCAGACAGACAAAAAAGAAGTAACCGAAGTTGGTGGAATAAAAATAGATAGTCAAGGAAGAACCGTTACAGTTGATGGAAAACAAATAGACTTAAGCTTAAGAGAATATGAGTTGCTGGTTTATTTAGTGGAGAATGAAGGAATAGCATTATCTAGAGATAAGATATTAAACAATGTTTGGAATTATGATTATTATGGTGACTCTCGAACAATAGATAGCCATATAAAGAAAATAAGACATAAATTAGGAAAAAAGGGAAAATACATAGAAACTATTAGGGGTGTTGGATATAAATTTGAAATAAAATAATAGAAGGAATGATAAAATGAAAAAGATAAAAACTGTTCGTATGAAACTATTTACCACACTAAGCTTAATAACAATATTAATTTTGCTATTACTAATTATGATAAATAGTTTATTTCTTAAAACATTTTACACTGTATCAAAAATAGAGAGTGTAAAAAGCGAATATTATAAAATAAATCAGTTATATAACCAACAGGATGAACTAACATTACAAAAAATAAAAAACGATGCTGTAGCAAATAATTTTAATATATTAATAGCTAATGAAGATTACATTTTGGTATTTTCTACAGACGAAAACTTTGAAAGCACAGTAAAACAATACATAAATAATGCAGTTCCACTTATGAATCAAATAAAAGAAAAAACAAATATATTATTTAACAAAAATAATATATTGATTAGAAAAGTTGTTATAGATGGAAATAACAGTATATTATTAGTAGGAAAGTTAGACAATAATTATAATGTATACATAGAAATGCCAATATCTATCATAGATGAAAGTGTAAGAATTTCTAACAATTTATTATTTATAATTGGAATTATAATAATATTTATAGGTGGAATTGCAGCATTATATGTTTCTAAAAAGTTTGCAGCTCCTATATCTGAGTTAAACAACATAGCAAATAAAATGTCAAAATTAGACTTTAGCCAAAAATACAAAGGAACTGGTACTGATGATGAAATGGACGAGCTAGGTCATAGTATAAATGTTATGTCAGACAAGTTAGAAAAAACAATAAAGCAGTTAAGAAGAAGTAACTCAGAATTGGAAAGGGATATAGAAGAAAAATCAAAAATAGATGAGATGAGAAAACAGTTCATATCAGATGTATCGCATGAGTTAAAAACACCAATAGCACTAATACAAGGATATGCAGAAGGACTTATAGAGAATGTCAATGTGGATGAAGAGTCGAGAAAATACTATGCAGAAGTAATATTAGATGAATCAAACAAAATGGATAAGCTCGTAAAACAATTGTTAGAATTAATGAAACTTGAGGATGGAAAAAGAGAATTTGATAATAACAAATTTAACATTTGCGAGCTAATTCAAGAAGTTATAAGAAAATGCAATGTAATGCTAGAAGAACACAATATAACAGATATCAAATTTAATCCAAATAAAAAAGTATATGTATATGCAGATGAATTTTATATAGAACAAGTATTTACCAATTATTTTACGAATGCAATCAAGCATACAAAAGAAGTAAATGGAGAAAAATACATAGAGATAAAAATAGAAGACAAAAAAGATAAAGCAAGAATATCAGTATTTAACACAGGAGATATTATACCGGAGGAGAAAATTGATAAGATATGGGGAAGATTCTACAAAGCAGATGAATCTAGAAATAGATCTGATGGAGGAAGCGGAATAGGACTAGCTTTAGTAAAAGCAATTATGAACAACATGGATTCTAATTATGGAGCTGTTAATGAAGAAACAGGAGTAAGGTTCTATTTTGATATAGCTAAAGATAAAGAAAAATAATGTTTATGACTTAAGAGAAAGGAATGAAATAAAAAATGAATAATCAGGATGATGTAAGAAAAACTGTAAGAAACAGTACTGGAAAGAAAAAGAAGAAAAACAATAGCCCGATAATAATGTTGGCGATAATACTAATAATAGCGATTGCTGTTATAATAAACAATTCTAAAAAGAGCGAAAAAGTATCAGTACAAGAAATAACAAATTATAATTATTTTGTAATAACAACAAATGAAAATAAATCAGGAGTCATAAACAAAGAAGGAAAAATAGTAATAAATCCGGAATATGATTCTATACAAATACCAAATCCGGAAAAGCCTGTATTTATATGCTTGTATGACTATAATAGCGAAAAAAGAGAGTATTCTTCAAAAGTATTAAATGAAAAATCAGAAGAAATACTAAAAAAGTATGATAAAGTACAAGCAATATCAAATAACAATACATCAGTAAATAATTCTTATCAGACTACAGTACTAAAATACAAAAATGATGATAAATATGGCTTAATAAAAATTAACGGTAAAAAATTAACTTCTGCAATATATGACGAAATAGAAACTCTAGAATATAAAGACGGAGTTTTGAAAGTAAAACAGGGAGATAAATACGGAATTGTTGACTTAAATGGCAAAGAGATAATAAAAGTAGAATATAATTCTATTGTTGCAGATGGTTACTATGACAAAGAAACAAAATATGAAAAGGCAGGATACATTGTAAATGTAAAAACAGATGAAGGATATAGATATGGATATATAAATAGCAAAGGCAAACAAACATTAGACACAACATATACTAATCTAAAAAGAGCTACCGATATGGGAGATTCTGCGATATATATGATTAATTATAAAAACGGAAAAGCAGGAATATTAAAAGATTCTCAAACAATTATAAAAAATGATTATGAAGATATAGAAATTGATGCAGAAAATCAAATAGCATCTGTACAAAAAAATGGTAAAAAAGGTGTATATGATTTATTAGGCAATATGATTTTACCAATACAATATGACGATATAATTTTTGCAGGAAAATGTATCAACGCATCTAAAGATGGAAAGGTACTTGTATTTGATTTGGCTGGAGTAATACAAAGCGAAAGCCCTTATAGAAGCATAACAAAAGTTGCTAATGGACAATATAGTATTACAATAAATAGAGATAATCAATATGGTGTAATAGACAATAATAAAGTAGAAATAATAGAAAATAAATATTCGTACATTGAATACGCATTTAATAATTATTTCGTTGTATCTAAAAATGGAATGTCAGGATTATTAAATTCGGAATCTAAAGAGATAATACAAATCAATAAAAATGTAGTACAAAATATAAAAGGAACTCAAATAATACAAACAATAGACTCAAAAGCAAAAATAACAGAATTGTATAACAAAGATATGCAAAAAGTAGCAACACAATCAGATGCAAGAATTTATATAAAAGACAACTATATAGAATTAGTATCAAAAGATAATATAGAATATTTTGATTTTGACGGAAACAAAAAGGATGCAAAAGACTTATTCGATAATAAAATATATGCAAAAGAACAAAATGGAAAATGGGGCTATGTAGATAAAAACGGAAATACAGTTGTAGACTTTAAATATGATATGGCAACAAATTTAAATAAATATGGTTATGGAGCAATAAGATTAAATGACAAATGGGGAGTAATAGACTCGAATGGAAATATAATAAAAGAACCAATTTATGAACTTTCAGATTATGAGCCAAATTTCATAGGAGAGTATTATGAGGTAAACAATATATATCAAATGTCATATTTTTCAAATGAAACAAAAATAAAACAAGGAGAGTAGAAATGGAATTGGCAGAAAATAAAGTACTAGGATTAGTGAACAAATGTGAAGAAGATGTGGAAGAACAGTTTAAAGAAGCGGAAAAAGTGTGCGAATACAATAGCAATAAGGTGTTAAAGGCATTTCAAGACAATGGAATATCAGAAGTAGATTTTGGAAGTACAACAGGATATGGATATGGAGATATAGGAAGAGAAAAAATAGAAAAAGTATTTGCACAAGTTCTAGGAGCAGAGGATTGCTTAGTAAGAACACAATTTATATCTGGTACACACGCACTTACAGTTGCTTTATTTGCATTCTTAAGACCAGGGGACACAATGCTTAGTATAAATGGTAAGCCATATGATACTCTAGATGAAGTAATAGGAATAACAGAAAACAAAAGCTCATTAAAATCTTTTGGTGTAAATTATGAACAAATTGAATTAATAGACAACGATTTTGATTATGAAAAAATACAAAAAAGATTACAAGAGTCCAAAGTTAAATTAATAGAAATTCAAAGATCAAAAGGTTATGCGATAAGAGAAAGCATAACACTTGATAAAGTGGAAAAAGTAATCAAAGCAATAAGAGAAATAGATAAAGAAGTAATAATTATGATAGACAACTGCTATTGCGAATTTGTAGGAACGAAAGAACCTTTAGAAGTAGGGGCAGATGTAATAGTAGGTTCATTAATTAAGAATTTAGGTGGAGGAATGGCTCCAAATGGAGCGTACATAGCAGGAAGAAAAGATTTAGTAGAACTTGCTGCAGAAAGATTAACAGTACCAGGAGAGGGAAGAGAAGTAGGTCCAACCCTTGGTATAAATAGACAATTTTTATTAGGGTTATTCCTAGCACCATCTGTAGTAAAATCTAGTATAAAAACAGCAATATTAACAAGCAAAGTGTTAGAAAAATTGGGATATGAAGTTATGCCAAGATATGATGAAAAAAGAGCTGATATTGTACAAACAATAAAATTTGCTGACAGAGAAAAATTAATATTATACTGTCAAGGAATACAAAAAGGTTCACCAATAGATTCAAATGTATTAGCAGAACCAAGTGATATGCCTGGATACGATGATCAAGTTATAATGGCATCAGGAAGCTTTACACAAGGATCATCAATAGAATTATCTTGTGACGCACCTTTAAGAGAGCCATATGTTGCATTCCAACAAGGAGCATTAACATATGAATATGGAAAATTAGGATTAATACAAGCGTTAACTTATTGTATAAAAAAAGATGAAAAATTCTTATATAGCAAATATATGTAATAGAAAAGGAGAGAGCAGTGAAAATTGCAGTAATAGGTGGAGGACCAGCCGGAATGATGGCAGCTATATCTGCTAGTCAAAATCAAAATGAAGTATATCTTCTAGAAAAAAATAGCAAATTAGGCAAAAAATTACTAATAACAGGAAAAGGCAGATGCAACATTACAAGTAGCCTAGACATTAGTGAATTTATAGCTAACATTCCGGGCAATGGAAGCTTTTTATATAGTGCATTTAATAATTACACAAATCAAGATATAATCGAATTTCTAAAAAGAAATGGAGTATCTGTAAAAGAAGAAAGAGGGAACAGAATATTTCCAACATCGGATAAATCAATAGATGTATTAAATGCTTTTACAAAAGAGCTAAACAAAAAACAGGTAAAAATAAAGTTTGATACAAAAGTAACAGGAATAGAAACAGAAAACAACAAAGTAAAAGCTGTTATATATATGGACAAAAATAATGAGAGCAAAAAGCTACTAGTAGACAAAGTAATTCTTGCGACAGGTGGAAAAACATATTCTGCAACTGGTTCTACAGGAGATGGATATGAGATAGCAAAAAAATTAGGACATACAGTTACATCAATAAAGCCATCATTAGTTCCATTAACAGCAACAGGAGAATCACTTAATATTTGCAAAGAACTACAAGGACTAAGTCTAAAAAATGTATCAATAAAACTAGTAAATGCAGAAAACAAAAAGACAATATATGAAGACTTTGGAGAAATGTTATTTACACATTTTGGAGTATCGGGTCCAATAATATTAAGCTCATCAGCGCACTTATTACGATATAAAAATGTAGACAACTTGTTAGCTCAAAATAAAATACAATTACAAATAGACCTAAAACCAGCACTATCATTAGAAAAACTGGACCTAAGATTACAAAGAGATTTTGCACAAGAAAAAAACAAAGAGTTTAAAAACAGTTTAAACAATTTATTACCACAAAAACTAATAGCAATCATTGTTAAATTGTCTGAAATAAAACCAAATAAACAAGTGAATGAAATAACAAAAGAAGAAAGATTAAAACTTGCAAGTTTATTAAAAGAATTAAAAATAAATATATCTGGATTTAGACCCTTAGATGAAGGAATAGTAACATCAGGAGGAATAAACATAAAAGAAATAAATCCAAAAACAATGGAATCAAAAATAATAGAAGGATTATATTTTGCAGGAGAAATAATAGATGTTGATGCTTACACGGGAGGATTTAATTTGCAAATAGCATATTCAACAGGTTATACTGCAGGAAATAATGTGTAATAGATATGAAAGATATAGTATTTAATACAATAGAAAAAGAAAACTCTGCTGAAATAGTAGAAAAGAAATCTAGATTTATTGCTAATATTTACAATGTTGAAAGTAAAGAAGAGGCAGAAGAAAAAATTAAACAAATAAAAAAGAAATATTATGATGCAAAACACCACTGTTTTGCATTTAGTATTATAGAAGAAAATGGAATTGCACAGAAAAGTAGTGATGATGGAGAGCCATCAGGAACAGCAGGAGCACCAATATTAAACATTATAAAAAGCAATAATTTACAGAATGTGTTGATAGTTGTTACCAGATACTTTGGAGGAATCCTTTTAGGAACAGGAGGATTGACCAGAGCTTATTCGGAATCTGCTGGAAAAGTAGTAGAACAATCTGAATTAATACAAAAAGAACCAGGAATGGAAGTAAATTTATCAATAGACTATAATGATAACGAAAAATTCAAATATTATTGTCAAAAAAACAATGTTAACATAATTAAAATAGAATATGCTGAAAATATATTATATAAAATAGAATTAAATGAAAAAGAATACAAAAAAATAGAAGAAAAAAATAAAACGAATAATAGACAATTAGATTTTAATATAATAAGTATTGAACTAAAATGTCGAAAATATGTGAAAAAAGTAGTATGATGTATGATGAAAAATTGGAAAAGTTTCCCAAATCTATTGCAAAAGTAAACAAAACCATATATAATATGAATTGTAAAAAATTTACAGTAGTATTAAGTATAGGGGGAACGAAAGAGTGAAAGAAAAGATCACAGTTTTAATCTCAGACGATAATGTGGAATTTGCAAATACATTATCAAGTTACTTAGAAAAAGATGAGGAGATAGTAATAATCGGAAGAGCGAAAGATGGAGAAGAAGCTCTAGAGATGATTAATGCAATGAGACCAGATATTGTTTTACTAGATGTTATTATGCCACATCTAGATGGACTAGGAGTATTAGAAAGATTAAATACAATGAACCTAGATCGTCGTCCAATTTGTATAATGCTTTCAGCAGTGGGACAGGACAAAATAACCCAAAAAGCAATATCATTAGGAGCACAATATTATGTTGTAAAACCTTTTGATATAGAAGTACTAATACAAAGAATAAAAGAAATAAAATATTATCTACCAAAAGAAAAAGCAACATACATTATAAGAGAACCAAAGACACAATATATTGATATACCAAAACAAGAAATGAAAAATGAAGATAGCCTAGAAGCATTAGTAACTAATGTTATTCACGAGGTAGGTGTGCCAGCACACATCAAAGGTTATCAATATTTAAGAGAGGCTATAATGTTGGTAGTAAATGACATAGATATTATTAATCAAATAACCAAACAGTTATATCCAGAAATTGCAGAAAAATATCATACAACACCAAGTCGTGTAGAACGTGCAATTCGTCACGCAATAGAAGTTGCGTGGGGAAGAGGAGAGACTGCTGCAGTAGAAAACATATTTGGTTATACTGTTTCTGCTAGCAAAGGCAAGCCAACAAATAGCGAATTCATCGCAATGATAGCTGACAAATTAAGATTAGAAATAAAAACAGCATAAAAAAACACCTCACAAGCAAAACTTGTGAGGTATTTTATGTGTATGATAAAGTAAATATTTATATTGCAAAAGCTCGAAAAATGTCGAAAAGTTACAAAAATAAAGTTGTTTAACTACTAGACAAAGAAGTAAAAATATACTATACTGGAAACATAGAAAATGAGAATAAGCGGAGTGCGTTGCCACCTTAAATATAAACCTCTACGACGATTGTTGTAAGACTGATATATGGAGGTGGTGCTATATGATAGAAAATGCATTATTAATGATTATTGAACTACTTTTCTGTGGAATCGTAGGTGTAACTATCATAAATATTGTTTTAGTGGGCATCATCTATTGGTTGCTACATAAACAATAAAAAATAACCATTCTGCTTTGACGAGGGAATGGTTATTATCAAACTTTCGACAACCACTTTCGTGGTTTCTCATTTTCTATTTCTATTATACACACATAAGTAAACTTTGTCAATCATTTAAAAAATTTTATACATGATGACTATATTTTAATTTTGTCGCTTGCCCTCCTCTAATATGTCTTTCTGCTTTATTTTCGTCTAAGATAATTCTGACCTCGGAAGCGAGAGCAGGATTTATTTTTAATAATCGTTCACTAACATCTTTGTGCACTGTTGATTTAGAAATTCCATATCTTTTGGCTGCACCTCTAACCGTATCTTTTGAATCTATAATATATTGAGCTAATTTTACAGCTCGTTCTTCAATTGAAACTCCAATCATAAAGAAAACCCCCATATGAATACATTTGTTTAATTGTATTCGCAATAGGGTTGTATTATGAATTTATTTCTATGAACAATAACATTCTACAAAATACGACATATAATGTAGTAGGTGATATAAGATGAAACTTAGAAAAGGTGATATTGTAGGAAGAAAATCTTACAACAAAGATATAGCCTTTGTTATAAATAATATAATAAAAAATGATGAGGGAGAAATTGCGATACTAAAAGGATTGATACTAAGAATTGAGGCAGATGCACCAGTTGAAGATCTGGAATTATTAGATAATAAGCAAGTAATTCATATAGTCAATAAATTTAATAAAGAATTAGAAAAAAGGAAAAAGAAAGAACTAAAGACAATAAGTCATAATTTAGAGAGAAATAGAGAAAAATATGGAAGAATACTACACTTAGATGGAGATAAAAAGTATAGCGAAAAATCAGAAAGAGTGTATAAAAGTATGGGACTAGATGTAGTTGTGAAAAACATTCCAGAGAGTAAACAACCACAAATGATATATGCATTATTAAGCAAATATAATCCAGATATTTTAATTGTTACAGGACACGATGGAATGATAAAGAAAGGGCATAATTATAACGATATTTATAACTACAGAAATTCAAAATATTTTATAGAAACAGTAAAGAGAGCTAGAAGGTGGGAGTTTGGAGAAAACAAATTGGCGATATTTGCAGGCGCTTGCCAAAGTTATTACGAAGCAATAATGAAGGCTGGGGCAAATTTTGCGTCATCACCAGCGAGAATATTAATAGATTTTAAGGATCCACTAGTAGTTGCAGAGAAGATTGCAAAAACTGATTCGGACAAATTTGTAACAATAAAAGATATAGAGGATGACCTAAGAGATGGGGAGAAAGGAATAAATGGAAGTGGTGCTATGGGAAAAAAGAGTAATAATGGAAAAATGTAACACAAATGTAATAATTGACAAAAAACTCCAAAAAATACCATAAAATAGCATGTTACAGCAGTTACTGGTTTGTTGCCACTCTTTGACTTAAAGACCAAAAAATGATATAATAAGCCTATCTTAAAGGAGTGGTGATACAGTATGATTTATCCAACAGATATTACAAATCTAAAAACAGATATTGGAGAAAAAATTGGACAAAAGATAATTATTAAAGGTTCTTTAGGAAGAAATAGACCATTTGAAAAAGAAGCAACAATACAAAAAGCATATCCAAGTATTTTCGTGGTTAAATATGATGAAAACCAAAGAAATGTAACTTATAGCTATACAGATATACTAACAAGAACTGTAGAACTTCAAGTTTTTAATGGCGAAGAATATAGTTCGATAATTCCACCAGAAGAGGAAATTAAAAAAAGAAAAAAAGAATTTACATTAAGTTAAAAAAGAAATTCCTATTTTAGGAATTTTTTTTTATGCCTTGTAATATACATTAAATATGAATAATATGAGGAGGTATAAATATGTCTATAAAATTATCAAAAAATAATTTATGCATAAATCAAATAATTGGACAAAAGACTGAAAAAATTGTAATAGAAGGAGATGAAATTGTACCAGATGTAAAGCCGGATATTCTAAATGTAGTATCTGCAAATGGAAATGTCTGCATATATAAAAAAGATGTGCAAGATGGAAGAGTAAAGTTAGATGGAAGTGTAAATGTATATGTTATATATATTGCTGATGATGAAAAAGCACAAATGAGAGCATTAAATGCTTGTATAGACTTTTCTAAAACAATAGATATGAAAGAAGTAAAAGCTGGAATGCAGGTAGAATGTAGGACAGAGTTACTAAATATAGAATGTAAAATTCTAAATGGCAGAAAAATAAATCTAAGAGCGAATACACAAGTAACTTTAACCGCATATTCAAGAGGAGACATTGACTACATAAATAAAATAGACAATGCAAATGACTTACAATTATTAAATGAGAATATTACCATAAATTCGTTATTAGGAAGTGGTACGACTAAAGTATATGCAAAAGATACAGTATCAATAGAAAGTACAGATAACTTGTCAGAAATAATGAATGTTGCAATGACGATTGCAAATAGAGAGAACAAAATCAGTTATAATAAAGTATTAACAAAGGCAGATGCATTATTTAAAATAACATACCTAACAGATGACAACAGAGTAAATACCGCTAATGCGACAATTCCGATAATGGGATTTATAGATATGCAAGATGTAAATGAGGAGAACATTTGTGATGTTTCTTATGAACTAAGAAATATACTAATAAAACCAAATAATGTAGAAGAACACTCAATGCATGTAGAGGCAGAATTAGAAATTTTATGTTTTGTTTATAAAAAACAAGAAGTAAATATGATACAGGATTTATATAGCAAAACAATGGAATTACAGTATACACAAAAGAATGTCAAAATAATAAAAAACAAGGAGGAAATTTCTGAAACATTTAATTTCAGAAAACAGGAAAAAATAGATGAAATAAGACAAAATAAATTATTTGATGTATCAGCAAGAACATCAATAATAAGTACTCAAATAGAAGATGGAAAAATAATATATCAAGGAGAAATAAACTTAACCTTTATGTATCAAGAATCAACATCCTCAAGAATAGGAGTAAAAAGTTTAGTAGAGCCTTTTGAATATACTGTTACATCTCAAAATATAACAACAAAAACCAAAATAGATACCAATATCGAAATATTAAAACAAGATTTTATAGTAACAGCAGATAGCAATGTAGAAGTAAAAATAGACTTAAACTTTAGATTAAATCTATCAAAAGAAAGGGAATTAAGGTTAATTGACAGTATAGACGAATCGAAAGAAAGTAACAGAGAAACATTTAGCATAGTAATATATTACACTAAAGAAGGGGATACATTGTGGAATATTGCTAAAAAATTCGGAAGCACAGTGGATGAGATAGTAAGGGTGAATAACATAGAAAATCCAGATGTAATTATGCCAGGAGAACAATTATTTATACCAAGATAAGGGATGATTTAATCATCCCTTTAATTAAAATATATAGTTCAATTTGCAAAGGAAGGATTCTAGCAAAATGAAAGAAGATAAAATATATTCAAGAACTAGATTTTGCGTTACAGGGAAAGCAACTAAGTTTAATAAAAACAAAGCTAGTATTTTTATTAGTTCTGTTTTTGTAATAATCATAGCTGTATTTACTTTCTATATTATACGAAGTGCAATAAATCCTATAATAGATGAATTGTGTATAGATCAGGCAAAAAACATAGCAACTAAAATCTCAAACGAAGAGGCAACGGTTATTATGGATAAATATTGCTATGATGACTTGATTACAATAATTAGAGATAACGATGGGAATATAAAAATATTAAAAACAAACACAAAAAATATAAATCAGATAATGTCAGATATACCTGTAAATATGTTAGATAAATTCAAGCAATCTGAAAACGCTAATATATCACTGTATTTAGGAAGTATATTAGGAACTAAAATCTTCTCGGCAACAGGACCAAAAATAAATATAAGAATTGCAAATGTAGGAAATGTGGATACAAAATTAAAATCAGAATTTACATCTCAAGGAATAAATCAGACATTACATAGAATATATTTAGAGCTTAACTGCGAAGTTACCATACTTACTCCATATGATACAATAAAACAGAAAATTGATAATCAAGTATTAATAGCAGAATCAGTAATAGTAGGGGATGTGCCATATTCATATTACAATATGAACGGAAATAGAGAAACAACAATAATACCAGGAGTAGAATAAAAATAAGAAAACTTGGAAGTTTGACTTCCAAGTTTTTGTATATATAAATATTATCTCTTTGAGAATTGTGGAGCTTTTCTAGCTTTTTTAAGACCATATTTCTTTCTTTCCTTTTTACGAGGATCTCTTGTTAAGAATCCGTTTGATTTTAAAACAGGTCTATATTCTAAATTAGCAGCATTTAAAGCTCTTGCTATACCATGACGAACTGCACCAGCTTGACCAGAGAATCCGCCTCCTTTAACTGTTGCTATAACATCGAATTTATCTAATGTATTTGTAGCTGTTAAAGGTTGTTTTACTATAACTCTAAGTGTTTCTTCTCCGAAATATTCTTCTAATTTTTGACCATTAACTGTAATATTTCCTTTTCCACTCATTAATCTAACTCTAGCAATTGAACTTTTTCTTCTTCCTGTACCATTAAATACTACTTGTTCCTTTTTTGTTCTAGGCATTTCTTATTTCCCTCCTAATTAAAAATTCCATACTTCTGGTTTTTGAGCCATATTTTCATGCTCGCTACCTGCGTATACTCTTAACTTTTTAGCCATTTGTCTTCCTAAGCTATTATGAGGAAGCATACCTGTTACAGCTAAAGTCATCATTTTTTCTGGTTTATTTGCTAACATATCCTTAGCTTGGATTTCTTTCATTCCTCCGATATATGAAGAATGATGTCTATAAATTTTTTGTGTTGCTTTGTGTCCTGTTAAAACTACATCTGCACAATTTATGATAATAACGTGATCACCAACATCCAAATTAGGAGTATAAGTAGGTTTGTGTTTTCCTCTTAAAAGTTTAGCAGCTTCTGCAGCAACTCTTCCTAAAGGCTTATTAGCGGCATCAATTATATACCATTTTCTGCTTATTTCATCTTTTTTAATACTATAAGTTGTATTATTCATGGTAAAAAATACCCTCCATTCAAATTTAATTTCTATATATATGAAATCATATAATAAAACTACCGGGGAGAAGTTTTACATATGTCATATTCGTTCATGCTTTACTATTTTATTACATATTTGGCGAAAAGTCAAGGAAAATTTGAAAAAATGCTTGACTTTTATTAATTTGTATAGTAAAATAATTATTGTTCAAGAAGAAGCAATCCACTTCTCACCTTAGTAGTAGTTACAAAAGGTAGGAAATATTAACATTTATAATATGCAAATATTATAGTTTTATTGTGGGTTGGCTTATTGAAGTCAATCTTATTTTTTTGGAGGTGTTTTTTATAAAACAAGAATTACTAATTAATGAAAAAATTAGAGCAAGGGAAGTTCAAGTAATAGGAGCTAATGGAGAAAAATTAGGAGTTATGTCTTTGAATGATGCATTAGACAAAGCAACAGAAGCAAAGCTAGACTTAGCATTAGTTGCGCCTAACACAGAACCACCAGTTTGCAAACTTATGAATTATGGAAAATATAAGTTTGAACAAGCTAAAAAAGAAAAAGAAGCAAGAAAAAATCAAAAAACTTTTGAAATCAAAGAACTAAGAATTACACCAAATATCGAACAACATGATTTTGATTTTAAAGCAAAAAATGCAAGAAGATTCTTAGAAGATGGAAACAAAGTAAAAATAACTGTTAGATTTAGAGGAAGAGAGTTAAACTATGTAAAAGCAGGAGAAGAAACTCTAAACGAATTTATAGAAAATCTATCAGACATTGCTAATGTTGAAAAGAAACCTTTATTAGAAGGTAAAAATATGTTTGTAATATTAGCTAAAAAAACAGATAAATAATTTTGAAATATTTATAGTTAATAAAACTATTTATATATATGGGATTGCCCAAAAAACAATAAGGAGGAAAATATTATGCCAAAACTAAAAACAAATAAAGCTGCTAAAAAAAGATATTCATATACAGCAACTGGAAAAGTTAAAAGAACAAAATCTAATAGAAGACACTTATTAGCTAGAAAAACTTCTAGAGCTAAATCAAGAGGAAAAGTACAAGATGCTTATGCAGATAAGACATGCGAAGCAGGAATCAAGAAACTATTACCATATGGTAATTAATCAATAAAATAGGGATTAGGAAGGTGATATAAATGGCAAGAGTAAAAACAGCAATAATTACAAGAAAAAAACATAACAAAATATTAAAAAGAGCAAAAGGATATTATGGTGCAAAACACTATAGATTCAGAATGGCTAAACAACAAGTTATGAAATCTGGAAACTATGCATATGTAGGAAGAAAAGACAAAAAATCTAACTTCAGAAAATTATGGATAGCAAGAATAAATGCAGCAGCAAGAATGAATGGATTAACATATAGCCAATTAATCAATGGATTGAAGAAGGCTAATGTTGTAATCAACAGAAAAATGTTAGCTGAAATGGCAGTATCAGATCCAGCAGCTTTTACAAAAGTTGCAGAATTAGCAAAAAAAGCAAAATAATTTGAGAAGAAAATTGTAGAGAATTTGTCTACAATTTTTTTTCGTATGGAGAAAGAAGAAAAATTATGAAAGAATGGCTAAAAAGAGAAGAATTATTAATAGGAAGAGAAAACATAGAAAAGCTTAACAAATCAACTGTTGCGGTGTTTGGATGTGGAGGAGTTGGCTCGTATGCACTAGAAGCGCTTGTAAGAGCTGGAGTTGGGAATATTGTATTAGTTGATAAAGATATAGTAGATATAACAAATATAAATAGACAATTAATTGCAGATACAACAACAGTTGGAAAAGATAAAGTTGAAGTTGCAAAACAAAGAGCTTTAAGAATAAATCCAAATATAAACATAGAAATACATAAGTGCTTTTATGATGAGGATCATACAGACTTAGTAAAACCAGAATATGACTATATAGTTGATGCAATTGATTCTGTAAAATCAAAAATATCATTAATACAAGAAGCGCATAACAAGAATGTAAAAATAATATCTGCTATGGGAATGGGAAATAAATTAAATCCAACTATGCTAGAAGTTGCAGACATTAGCAAAACAGAAGTGTGTCCTCTTGCAAAAGTAGTAAGGAAAAGGTTAAGAGAAATAGGAATAAACCATACAAAAGTGGTATATTCAAAAGAGGGAGTAAAAAGAGCCGATACTTCTTTAGAAAATAAAGGAACAACTGCAAGTATAAGCTTTGTACCGTCTACCTGTGGTTTAATAATGGCAAGTGAAATAGTAAAAGATATAATATCCTAAGAGGAAATCTCCTAGGATATTTTTTATCTAAATAAAGTTAATCCATTATTTAAAGTATTTTTTAGAATGTTCGAAAATTTCAATTTTGAAACTTCTTTATCAGCAGTTAAATTAACAGTTGAAACAACACTTCCGTTAATACTATAAGATATTTCTCCAAGTTTCTGACCTTGTAAGATAGGAGCAGTAACAGTTTCGTCTAAGGTAATTTCTTGAGAAATTTCTCCTTTGTTTGACTTTGAAGTAAGAACTTGAGCATCATTTTCTAAAATAGCATTTACTGTATTTCTAGATCCTTTATTGACAGTTATCTCTTTGACTACATCACCTTTTTTTCCGAATTCTGTAACGGAATAATTATTAAATCCATAATCTAGCAGCTTTTGAGCACTTGCAAAACGTGTCTTTGGATTAGGAGCTTTTAAAACAACACTAATCAGAGATAATCCGTTTCTAGTTGCAGAAGCTGACAAATTATATAAAGCAAGAGAAGTAGAACCAGTTTTTAGTCCAGTGCAACCACTATAATTACGAACTAATTTATTTGTATTAACCAAGCTAGACTTTCCGTCTCGTAGAGAATCCATCCATATAGTTGTATACTTTGTTATAGAAGGATGATTTTGTAAAAGTTCTCTAGACATTATTGCAATATCATATGCAGATGTTAGGTGACCATCTTCATCAATTCCGTGACAATTTTTAAAAGTAGTATCATTCATTCCAAGAGCCTGAGCTTTTTCGTTCATTTTAGAAACAAAAGCTTCTTGACTGCCTTCTAAGTAATTAGCCATTGCGACCACACAATCATTAGCAGAAACAATACAAATAGCTTTTAACATTTCATCAACAGTAAGAGTTTCTCTAACATCGAGCCAAATCTGAGAGCCACCCATAGCAGCTGCATCTTCTGTGCAAGGTACTGTATCTGTCAAACTAATTCTACCACTATCAACAGCTTCCATAATTAAAAGCAAACTCATGATTTTGGTAACGCTTGCAGGACGCAACTTTTCGTGCATATTATGGTCGTAAATAATTAAACCAGAAGATTGCTCAATAAGGCAAGCTGATTCACAATCTAAACTTAAAGGATTATCTGTAACAGTAGCCACATCAGAAATTAGACCAGCACTTGTTTCTTTAGACTCAAGAGGTTTAGATTGATTACACCAAACATATTGCGTATTTTGAACAGCAAACTGAACATTTATAAAAACATTGCTAAATAACAAAATAAAACAAAGAAAAGTGACAATTAAACATTTTTTATAAAAAGAGTGCATAAAAAAATCCTCCTAACGTAATATTAATAAATAATATTCACGTAAGGGGAAAATATGCAAATTAAACTAATTTTACAATTCTCACATTAACAGTTTTATCATCTGTACTAAAATATAGCTTAATATCATTTGAGGTATTATTTTTAAATTTTAAATCAACCGAACCATAAGAAACGGCAGCATCTTTGCCTTCTGGAACATAAGAAACCTTTTTACCGTGAGGATGTCTTTCAGTTACCTCTAAGTCAGGAACAGCTAAAACAGCATTGTATAAAGTACTACTAACTTGACAATTTCCGCCTCCAAGTGCTTGAACTGTTTCGCCATTAACAAATACACTTGCTTCTTGGTAACCATCTTCAGCAGTAGAAGGACCTATAGTCCCACAAAAAGAAAAAGTTTCACCTTTAGAAACGACAGTACCATCTAATTTTCCACAAGTAATTCTGATATTAGTAAGTCTACCTTCGGGACTTGAACCTAAATCAGTTGAAAATGAAGCAAGTTCTTCCTCTTTGGGTGTAGAAACAGCGTTTTCTACTTTATTTGCAATTTCATTAGACTTTTGATTATTTCCTAGAACATTAGAATTTTCTAAAGCAAGTTTTGCTTCATTGTTCATGGAATTATTATTTGTATTACTTTTATCACTAAAAATAAAAAATAAGATACCAACTAAAATGATTATTAAAATTATTATCCAAATATATGAATGATTTTTTTTATCTGAACTCATAAATTACACCTCTAGAACTAGTTTGTACACAAAATTAAAAAATATACTGTTATATAAAAAACTAATAAAATTTGTTAATAATAGTTGATACATAAAATAATTATCATATCAGATATGTGAATAAAAGGCAAAACTAGTTGACAAAAAGCAGAAAATTAATTATAATAATAATGTAGTAAAAAATATTGGGAGAAAGAAATGGCTAAAATTTGGAAAAAATTATTAATGGCAATATTATTAATAGCTTGTTTGTTTAATATAGTAAATAAAATAGTAAAAAAATACTCTTTAAGACAAGAAGTAGAAAGTTCTATACAATATATGGAACAAACAAATGAGAATAGTAATATTGAACAAAATAAATAAAAATAGAATTAACACTTGAAAATATAATAATATTATGTTATTATAGTGGATAGTAGTTTTATAAAAAAAGGGAGAGGTGAATTAACAATGAAAGAAGGAATACATCCAAATTATGCAGAAACAACAATCACATGTGCATGTGGTAATGTTATAGAAGCAGGATCAACAAAAAAAGATATGAAAGTTGATGTTTGCTCAAAATGTCATCCATTCTGGACAGGTAACTTAAAAAGAGAAACAACAGGTGGTAGAGCAGACAAATTCAAAAAGAAATATGGAATTCAATAATTTAAATATATTAGAAGGAATAAACATATGTGTTTATTCTTTTTAATTTTGCAACAAAAAACGAAATTTGTCGAACGATTATGATTAAATTTTACTAAAGAGTATTGCATATTTTTATGAATATAGTATAATGTATTGTAGTGGAGATTTCATAGAACACAACCTTTAAAAGTTGGAATGTAATCCAAAAGATTACGAAAAAACACAGGCATCACCAGTGCCTGTGTTTTTCTTATCGAAATAAATCGATAAGTTCTTTGAGTACTTTACCAATCTTTAAGAAATACTTAGATACAATAAGTAAATTATGTAAAGACTTAAACGGTCTTTTTGTACTCTTCTTCCTGCGTTTAGGAGATTCCATATAATCACCTTTTTTAGAATAACATAATTATACAACATAAAAAGAATAAAACTTGTCACAATTTGGAATCCGGTTAAAAAAATTTTCTTATATTTTTTGTTGAAAATTCAGACAAAGTGTAATATAATGTTAGAAAATGAACGAAAATGGAAGGTAAGCACATTATGCAAAAAGAACAAGAACAAAATTACACAGAAAAAGTTAATAAAATAAATGCAGGAAAAAATTTAAAATATTCAATATTAACAATGGGATGCCAGTTAAATGAAAACGATTCTGAAAAAATCGCGGGAATGGCAGAACAGATGGGATATACAAAAACAGATGATATTTCTCAAGCAAATCTGATAATATTTAATACTTGTTGTGTTAGAGAAAATGCTGAAGACAAATTGTTTGGAAAACTAGGAGAAGTAAAAAAGTATAAAGAAGCCAATGGTACAATAATTGCCATTGGTGGTTGTATGATGCAAGAAAAACACATTGTAGAAAAGCTAAAAAAGAGCTATCCATTTTTTGATATAGTGTTTGGAACACATACATTACATACCTTTCCAAAAGATGTATATGAAGTTATACAAAATAAAGGAAGAATAGAAGATATACTAGATATAGATGGAGAAGTAATAGAAGGGTTACCAATCAAAAGAGAAGATAATATAAAAGCATCTGTTTTAATTATGAATGGTTGCAATAATTTCTGCACGTATTGTATAGTTCCATATGTAAGAGGAAGAGAAAGAAGTAGAAAAGCAGAAGATATTATAGCAGAAGTGAAATGTTTGGCAAGAGAGGGATACAAAGAAATTACTTTGCTTGGGCAAAATGTTAACTCTTATATGAGAGTCGAGAGAGAAAGAGGTGAAGATGTAGGAGAGATAAATTCTTTTGCTAAACTCTTAAAAGAAATAAATAAGATAGATGGAATAGAAAGAATAAGATTTGTTTCGCCTCATCCAAAGGACTTTACAGACGATGTAATAGAAGCAATAAAAACCTGTGACAAAGTGTGTAAAATAATACATTTACCACTTCAATCAGGAAGTACTAATGTTCTGAAAAAGATGAATAGAAAATACACAAAAGAACAATATTTAGAATTAGCACAAAAAATTAAAAAAGAAATACCAGAAATAGTATTCTCTACAGATATAATAGTTGGATTCCCAGGAGAAACAGAAGAGGATTTTGAGGATACTCTTGATGTAGTTGATAAAATTTGTTTTGAACAAGTTTATATGTTTATATATTCAAGAAGAGTTGGAACACCAGGAGATAAGATGGAAAATCAAGTTCCGGAAAAAATAAAACACATAAGATTTGACAAATTAAAGAAATTAGTTGAAAGTCAAATTGAAGAAAACAATCAAAAATATATAGGAACAATTCAAAAGGTATTAGTAGAAGGAGAAAGCAAGAACAATAAAGAAATGCTTTCAGGAAGAACAGATAGCAACAAAGTAGTAATATTTAAAGGACCAAAAGAATTAAAAGATAAAATAGTAGATATAAAAATAGT
>OLHG01000817.1_pt1 | contig 21159 bp, 24 predicted proteins | sample 1605971 | NCBI WGS metagenome assembly OLHG01 (sample SAMN03283289) | human gut metagenome | biome: human-associated habitat; material: feces | host: Homo sapiens | place: Peru | collected 2012 | reverse complement strand
ACGAGACCAAGTTTTAATAACTTCTTTTTTACCTGTTTCATTAAGCTTCTGTACCTTCTTTAGTAATCTTTCAAATACATAAGGCCCTTTTTTTAAACTTCTTGCCATTATTTAATCATCCTTTCTTTTTTATTTACGACGAGTCACGATATACTTATCTGATTCTTTTTTATTTTTTCTAGTCTTATATCCTAATGCTGGTTTACCCCAAGGAGTCATTGGTCCACTTCTACCAACAGGAGCACGACCTTCACCACCACCATGTGGGTGATCATTAGGGTTCATAACAGAACCACGAACTGTTGGTCTAATACCCATATGACGACTACGTCCGGCTTTTCCTAATTTTACAAGTTCGTAATCTTCATTTCCTACTTCACCGATAGTTGCATAGCAAGTTCCTAGAACTAATCTTTGTTCACCACTTGATAAACGAACCATTACATATGCTCCTTCTCTACCAAGAATTTGTGCACTTGCTCCTGCACTTCTAGCTAATTCTCCACCTTTACCAGGTTTTAATTCTATATTATGAATTACAGTACCAACTGGAATGTTTTTGATTGGTAAGCTGTTACCAGTTTTGATATCAGCGTTTTCACCAGCAACTACTTCCATACCTACTGTTAATCCTTTTGGAGCGATAATATATCTTTTTTCTCCATCTTTGTAATTGATTAATGCAATGTTAGCACTTCTATTTGGATCATACTCAACTGTTGCTACTAATCCAGGAATATCTCTCTTATCTCTTTTGAAATCGATAAGTCTGTATTTTCTCTTAGCTCCTCCGCCTTGATGTCTTACAGTGATTCTTCCTTGATTATTACGACCACCATTTTTCTTTAAAGTAACTACCAAACTTTTTTCAGGAGTGCTTGTAGTAATCTCATCATTTATTAAAGTAGACATTTTACGTCTAGCATTAGTAGTTGGTTTAAAATTTCTAATTGCCATAATGTTACCCTCCTCTAATTAAGATCGATAGTTTGACCTTCAGCTAATTTAACAATTGCTTTTTTGTAACGATTTGTTAAACCAGTGTAACGTCCTACTCTTCTTTTCTTTGTTTTTGCGTTAATAGTAGAAATACTTTCTACTTTAACTTTGAATATTTTTTCAATAGCTTCTTTTATTTCAGTTTTATTAGCTTTAGGATCTACTTTGAATACGTATTTTCCTTCGTTTTGAGCTAATGTGCTACTTTTTTCAGTAATAACTGGTGCTTTAATAATTTCTAAATATTTTGTATTCATTATGCTAGCACCTCCTCAATTGATTTTAATGCTTCTTCTGTAATAACTACTTTTTCGTTAGCAATTAAATCTAATACATTTATTTCGTTTGCTTCTAGTAATGTAACATTGTCTAAATTTCTAGAAGATAAAATAATGTTTTCATCTAATTCATTTACGATTATTAAAGTTTTTAAATCGTTAACTTTTAATGTTGTAAGAATATTTAACATATCTTTAGTTTTAGGAGTAGCAACTCTTAATTCATCAAGAATTATCATGTCAGCTGCTTTAACTGCTAAAGCACTCTTTAATGCTAATCTTCTTTCCTTACGATTCATTTTTTTACTATAATCTCTTGGAACAGGTCCGAAGGCTATACCTCCACCTCTCCATTGTACAGCTCTAATTGACCCTTGACGAGCATGACCTGTACCTTTTTGACGCCATGGTTTTCTTCCACCACCGCTTACTTCTGAACGAACTTTAGTCTTATGGGTTCCTTGTCTTAATGATGCTCTAGTTAAAATGATTGCATCATATAAAACTTTATTGTTTGGTTCTATACCAAATATATTTTCATTTAATTTAATGTCCTTAACTGTTTCACCTTTAATATTTAAAAGTTTTTGTTTCATCTCTAATTCCTCCTTTCATCACATTTAATTTTTTGTCTTATGATTCTATGTGATGATTATTCTTCAGTGCTTGTTTCTTCAGTTGCAGTCTCAGTAGCTTCAGTTGCTACTTCTTCACTTGCTTCTTCTTCGATTACTTCGTATGAGATTAATTCTTCCATCTCATTAACTTTTTCACCTTTTTTTACTGAAGTTTTAATCATAACTAAAGATTTCTTTGGACCCGGAACATTACCTTTGATTAAGATAACGTTGTTTTCTAAATCTACTGATACAACTTCCAAATTTTGAATAGTTGTAGCAACATTTCCCATATGACCCGGTAATTTCTTACCTTTTAATACGTGCATAGGAAGTAATGTTCCTAGAGAACCTACTCCTCTATGATATTGTGAACCATGTCCCATTGGACCACGGCTTTGGTTATAACGTTTGATAACACCTTGGAATCCTTTACCTTTACTGATTCCACTAACGTCAACCATTTCACCTTTTGTAAAAATATCTGCGCTAATAACTTGCCCTAACGTGTAATCGTTAACGTTAACTCCTCTAATTTCTTTTAAGAAGCGCTTAGGAGCTGTATTAGCTTTGTTTGTATGACCCATCTTTGGTTTGTTAGAAGATTTCTCTTTTATAGTAACAGCACCAAGTTGAACTGCGTCATATCCATCTTTCTCAACTGTTTTGATTTGAGTAACTACATTTGGTTCTACTTCAACAACAGTAACTGGAATTAATTTACCACTTTCAGTAAATACTTGAGTCATTCCAATTTTTCTTCCTAAGATTCCTTTCATTTCTGTTTCCTCCTACTTTTTATAATTTGATTTTAATATCAACACCACTAGGTATGTCTAAGTGAGTTAAAGCATCAATTGTTTCCTTACTTGGATTTTTGATATCAATTAATCTCTTATGTGTACGCATTTCGAATTGTTCACGACTATCTTTGTATTTGTGAACAGCTCTTAAAATAGTGATTTTTTCAACTTCAGTTGGTAATGGTACCGGACCACTAATTTCTCCACCTGTTCTTTTGATTGTTTCAACTATTTTTGTAGTTGCGTTATCAAGCACCCTGTGATCGTATGCTTGAAGTTTAACACGAACTTTGTTTGACATTTCTTATGTCCTCCCTTCGCCTATATCTAGTATAGACTTGCTCCGCGTGAATAACCTGATTTTTTATACCAACTTAACCTGGCGTATCAGCAACCTCACACATCTAAGCAGCCACACAAACAACAGTATATCATAGACATCAACGGTTTTGCAAGATTTTTTTCATCTTTTTTTTCATTCTTAAGCTATCAAAACAAAAAATAGACACATTTGTATCTATCTATTGGCTTTTACCTTTTAATACTGTTTCGATTGCTTTTTGTAATTGAGCATCATCTTCATCAGTTCTTGTATCATAATACTTTTCATTTTGTTCTACTTCGATAGTTGGATTTATACCTTTACCATCTATGCTGTTACCGGTTGGAGTCAACCATTTTTGAGTAGTATATTTAATTGTTGCACCACTACTTAAAACCTTAGTCTTTTGAACAGAGCCTTTACCATATGTTTTTAATCCTACTAGTTCAGTTCCTAAGTTTTCATTTAAAGCTGCTGCTAGAATTTCAGAAGCTGATGCACTTCCACCATTTATTAATATTGCAACTGGTAAATCAATCTCTTTATTTTTGCTAGCAAGTTGCTTTTCTTCAGTTTTTTTGTCTTTAACAATAAACATTACATCTTTTTTGTCTAAGAACATTTCAGCAATTGATTTTACTGTAGTTAAATAACCACCAGTATTGTTACGTACATCTATTATTAGACTTGTTGCTCCTTCTTGTTCTAACTCTGCTTCTACTTTTTTAAATTGTTTATATGAGTTTTTAGCAAAGATATCAATCTTTATTACTCCTACTTTTTTGCCATCTTTTTCTATAATTCTTCCTTCAACTGAAGTTAGTTCTACTGTACCTCTTTTAAATTCGATTGAAAGTTCTTCTTCTCCTCTTTTTATATCTAATTTTACTATGCTTCCTTTTTCGCCACCTTTTATAATAGCGGTTATTTCATTTAAACTTAAATCTTTTATATCTTTGTCTTCAATCTTAAGAATTAAATCTCCTACTTTTAATCCACTTTTAGCTGCTGGACTATCTTCAAAAATTGTATTAATAGTTAGAGTTTTTTCTTTAGAATTATATGCAATTTCAGCACCTAATCCAATATATTCACCTTCTATTTTTTCATTAAATTCTTCTGATGCCTCAGAGTCTAAATAACTAGAATAAGGGTCATTTAAGTATTCCATCATTCCTTTAATGCCTGACTCTAATAATTCGTCACTATCTATATCTCCATAATAGTTATCAACAACATCATGATATGTAGAAATTAATTCTCTTAAATCCTTATTGTAAATTCTAATACCACCATTATCTCTAAAGTAAGTTACGCCACTTCCTATTAACGCTCCAAATAAGGCAGTAATTACCATAATAACTACAACTTCTATTGAATTAAAACTATTTTTAGATATACGTTTTAATACATTATCTTTATTATTTTCCTCTTCATTTACTATTATATCTTCTACTACTTCTACTTTTTTTGTTTTATTTTTTCTTGTCTTTTTAGGTTGTTCTTTTTTGTTATTCATAACTTCACCTCTATTATTGTCATACATTATAATTTTATCATATGTACTAGAAAAATAGAATTAAAATTTAAAAAAAGATACTCATTTGAGTACCTATTTTACTAATTCTTCTATATAGCTTTTTATATTGTCTTTACCTTCAAGATAAGTAACAACTTGTTTATCTTTGATTCTTATTAATGTTGATCCACTAATTTTCAAATTTGCAAGACTAGTAGGTGCAGTATTAGAAACTTCTCCTTCTTTTGTCATATATTTTTTGCTGAAATTAGTAGATAAATCAACTTTGTACATTGGTACTTCTTTACCAGAAGAAGTATAATTTGATACTAAAGAGTTGTATAATCCACTGTAGTTAGAATCTTTAAAGTCATAATAAACAATTATGTATTCACTATCATTTTTCTCAAAAGTTTCTCCCATTAGTATTTCAACTTTTTGAATTTCAGTTTCAGTAGGTGTTGTCTTCTTACCAAATAACTCACCATTAATAATAGCCGTTACAAGATAGATAACAACAAAACATAATAGTACTATCACACCGATTTTAACCATTTTTACAACATCTTCATTGTAATGAGCAGGTGTTTTGCCAACGATATTTTTATTCTTTTTTACTTTTTTAATTTCCTTTTTCTTATTTGCCATTTTCAATCACCTGTTAAAATTATAACACTCTATTAAAAAAAAATAAACACAAAAGTGTCTATTTCATTGTAGGTATTGCATTAATTGAGCTTGCAATTTCAATTAATTCTATTTGACTCATAGCGTCTGATACTATGTAATATTCTATACCATTGCTAATCCATGTTATTGAGTTTGAAGATAATGCTGCTACTGTATCTGCTAATAATAATGGGTCTCCATATGTTGGTATTACTGAGAATTCGTTTTCTACACTTGCCGTTTCTTCAACTAGAAGGAACGGTTTTTCGCCATCAAATGTTAAAATTATGCGTTCACCATCAGTTTTACTAACTTTTTCTTTATCTACTAAAGCTGTTCCTGTAGGTATATATAATGGATATATAATGTCGTTTATTGCGTTAGATTTTTCTGTTTTATCATTATTATTTTTATTCTCATTTGTATCTATTTGTTCAATAATACTGTCTAGATCAAAATAATCATCATCAAAATTTGCTTTTAAATCTATATTATTAAATTTCATAATCATTTGTGATATATCATTAGAATTTAAAACTTCTACACCTTTGATATTTAAGTCCTTATCTAAAGTAATTTTTTGTTTTATTAAATTAGTATTGTTAGGATAAGTTACTTTAGTTGTGATAGTATATCCATCTTTTGTTTCTTCAAAGACTCTTTCTTTATCATTATTTATATCACTTAATAATGAATTTAATAAATAAACTTGAGAATTGTTATTTGGCCAATCACTTTGGAATTTAAAACTCTTATTTAAGGATGGTGTTACTACATAAACTCCTTCGGTATTCTTTAAAATTATTTGTTCGTGGTCATTTGATGTATTAACTAAACTTACACGATACTTATTTGGCTTTTCATAAGATACTTTAACATTATAGTTATATGTATCATCATTATTTGTAATTTGTAACGTTCCATCTAGTTGATATGTTGTTGCTGATGTTATTTTTTTGTCTAATTCTTTAATAACATCATCGGCGCTTTTTTTCCCACATCCTGTTACAAATAACATCATTATTATTGTACCCAAAATAATTATTTTTTTCATCTTTCACCTCATATTTTTTCTTTTCAATTAATTATATGGTTATGTTTATCTATTATTCGTGAATAATTTTAAAATAATTGTTTATCATAATAGTGAATTAGTTAAAAGGAGGAATAATATGCAAACATTACAAAAAGTAGCATTAGTACTAACAATTATTGGTGCATTAAACTGGGGACTTATTGGCCTATTTGAATTTGACCTAGTGGCTTCTTTATTTGGTGGCGCTGATCAAGTTGTATCAAGAATCATTTATACACTTGTTGGTCTTGCTGGAATAATTAACATTGGTCTATTGTTTGGCGATTTAGAAGATAAATAAATTAGAGCACTTAAAGGTGCTTTTTTTGTTAAAAAAAACTGCACATTGTACAGTTTAAATTAGTTCCATTTCTATTCCTAGAACTCCATATTTATTTTGTTTTTCTTGTGAATAGTATAATTCCATATCAGAAGGGTTTGCCTCTTCTTTTTCGCTATATCCAAGTTTTATTTTATCAAAATGCTTATAGAGTTCACTAAATGATTGATAATGATGAAGTGCTTTTACTTTTGTCATTATTTTTTCATTTGTAGTTCTATTTGTAAACTCTATTATGTCACCAATTTTAATTTTTTGACGTTTTTCATCGTTTAGTCGTAATTCTATTGTTTTTGTTCCACTTTTTATTAAATTAAATGGTGCATTGTGTAAGTTCATTTCATATTTCATATTAATTTTCCTTTTCATAGTTCCATAATCCTAATTTACCTTTAATTGGTATAGGATTAGAATACTTGATTACATTTTCTAATTTCCACGCATACTTTTGAACATGATTGCTTTTTGCATACACAACTGGATTAATTTTAATTAGCTCATCGTTAAACTCCTTATCTACTAAGATACAATCTGTTAATTCTGCTTCGCCTATTATTTCACCTTTAGAGCATTTTAAATCATACTCTTCAAATCTTTTTAACATATCTTTTTCAAGAGACATTCCTGCATGAATCAGTATTTTACCTCTATAATTAGTTTTCCAACTTCTAAATTCGTATTTTTTATATCCATCTATAATTAAAGTAGCCCATGGTTCTTTTATTGTTAATGCTTTCATGGCTATTCTCCTACTCTCGTAGTAACTCCATTTATATCTTTATAAACTCGTTTTTCGTTTTTGGATACTTTTGATAGTATTTGGTCTTCCAAATCAAAACCAAGCATTTCTGATAATCCCATTAAGTAAATTGCTATATCTGCAAGTTCTTCACCTAAATCATCTTTTTTCTTTCTATAAGCTTCATATGCTTCTGCTACTTCTCCATAAAGTAAGCAAAATTCTTTATTAACATCTGTAATATTAAATCCTTTGTTAACTTTGTTTTGCCATATTTGTTTTTGAATTTCATTCATATTCATGATATACCTCCTAATAGTTATTGAAATAATTATATCACAAATAGAAAAAAGCCATACCTAAAGTATGACTATTTGTTTATTACCTAAATTGGCAACAAGAACCACATTGTATATTAGATACAGTATTTTCTTCACAGCAACTATAGCTTGGTCTATACGTATGTTTATATACGTGGTGGTTAATTATTTTAGTTCTTTGAGGGCATACATGTGGTACTTCATGCATTATTGTTCTATGTACAACTCTCTCTTGCATTGGTTCAACAATTGGAGACTGCATAGTAGAACCCATCATTAGATTTTGGTTATCTACTGCTGGCATTGCATTTGCCATATTTATGTTTCCTCCTGCCATATTTACATCAATATCCATATTGATATCGTTTTCACCTACAAAGTTTTGATTAAATTCATTTTGTCTATCATGACAACATCCACCAAACATTTAATTTCCTCCTATCTAGTCTTATGATATTCATAACTAGATATTAGGTATATTTTAAGTGCCTATCATTTATTTAACATTGATAAAAATTTATCTTCATCCCATATTTCAATATTTAGTTCTTTAGCCTTATCAAATTTACTACCAGGATTATCTCCTACTATTACAACATCCGTTTTTTTACTTACTGAAGATGAGGTTTTACCGCCTAATAGTTCTACTTTATCTTTAGCTTCATCTCTAGACATATTAGATAAAGTACCGGTTATAACAAAAGTTTTATTTAAGAAATTAGTATCTTCTATTATTTCGGCTCCTAAATATTTTGTATTAAGTCCTAAATCTTTTAATTCTTGAATCAAGCTTTGGTTATATTCAATAGAAAAGTAATTAATTATGCTTTTGGCAATAATTTCACCAATGTCATTAACGTTAGTTAATTCTTCTAAACTAGCACCCATTAAATTATCTAGTGTTTTATAACGTGTTGCTAAAATTTTAGCCGTTTTTTCACCTACATGAGCAATTCCTAATCCAAAAATTAATCTTTCTAAGGAATTAGTTTTACTATCTTCAATGGCTTTTAATAAATTATCTACACTCTTATCGCCATATCCTTCTAGTTCTATTAAATCTTCACGATGTTTGTTCAAATGATAAATATCCACAATATTGTTGATAAAATGCATATTATAAAAATCTTCAACTATTTTTTCACCTAATCCATCAATGTTCATAGCTTTTCTAGAGACAAAGTGAATAATTCCTTCTATATTACGTCTATCACAATTTGGATTAAAACAATAATAATCTACTTGGCCATCTTTTTTCATAAGTGGAGAATTACATATAGGACAGAACTTAATCATTTCAAACTCTTTTTCTTCACCTGTTCTTCTTTCTTTTATAGGTTTTACTACTTCAGGTATAACATCTCCTGCTTTTCTAATAGAGACTATGTCACCTATTTTTAAATCTTTTTCTTTTACATAATCTTCATTATGAAGAGTTGCTCTTCTGATAGTTGAACCTTGAACAATTACTGGTTCTAATACAGCGTTAGGAGTAATTTGTCCAGTTCTTCCAACTGTAAATATTATATCTGTTAGTTTGGTTAATACTTCTGTAGCTGGGAATTTATAAGCTGTGGCCCATTTAGGATATTTAGCTGTGAAACCTAATGCTTGTTGTTCTAAGATACTGTTATCCTTAATAACTACGCCATCTATATCATAAGCAAGATTTGGTCTTTCTTTAGTATAATCATCAATAAAAGATAAAACTTCATTAACGTTTTTTACTAATCTATTGTTTGGATTAGTTCTTAAACCTAGGTCTTTCATAAATTGTAATGCTTCGTAATGTGTGGTTATTCCATAATCTAAAGGATTAGGTAAGTGATATATAAAGCATTCTAGATTTCTTTTAGCAGCAATTTTTGAATCCAATTGTCTTACTGAACCAGCAGCTGCATTTCTAGCATTTTGAAATAATGGTTTACCTTCTTTTTCTCTTTCTTTATTTAATTTCTCAAGAACTTTTTTGCTCATGTATATTTCGCCACGAACTTCTATATCAATTTCTTTGTTTAATTTAAGAGGAATAGTCTTTATTGTCTTTGCATTAGCAGTAATATCTTCTCCTGTTACTCCATCTCCTCTAGTGGCTGCTGTTACTAATTTACCTTTTTCATAACGCAGTGAAACACTTAGTCCATCTATTTTTAATTCACATACATATTTAGGAGTAAATCCTTCTTTTCTAATTCTTGAATCAAAAGTTACAATTTCACTCTCATTAAAAACGTTACTTAAAGACATCATTGGGATAGTATGAGTAACTTTTTTAAATTCATCTAATACTTGTCCACCTGCTCTATTACTCGGAGAGTCTTCACGTTTTAATTCTGGATGTTCTTCTTCAATTCTATATAATTCTCTTAAATATTTATCATATTCTTGGTCAGTTATAGTTGGATTATCAAGTGTATGATAGTTATAATCTGCTTCATTAATAATTTTTATTAGTTCATTGTATCTTTCTTGCATATTTTTCACCTATATTTATTATAACAATTTATATAAAAAAAGCACTAAAATTAGTACTTTATTTCCATAAATTTTCCGGATATTCACCATTTTCTATCATTTTCTTAATTGCTGCTACTACACTTTCTTTATCTTCTTTATAAGTTACACCATACCATTTAGCAGTAGTAGGTACTACTCTTACTTTAGTATTGTCTTCTTTCATTTTGGCGAATACAGATTCAGGTAGTAAATATTCACATTTCTCTAAATTATTTTTATGGCTATCTAAGAATTTTGGAAAATTATCTTTTAAATAGTCTAAGATATCTGGAGTAAAAGCAAAACAGTTCATAGATACATATGAATCAGGTTCTACCTCAAATGAATCACTACCATCTAGTGGTTTTGCTGTAATAATTTCTTTGTCTTTAGTTATTTCACTTTCGATTAATGCCTCTAAATAATTATTATTTACTTTGCATACTCCTCTTTTTACTGAACCATTGTCAGTTAAAGTATTTTTTACATGGTATCCGATAAGAGCATATTCTGACAAATTCTTTTCTTCTCTTTCTTTTAAGAATTTCATTGCAGCACTAAATGCATCTCTTCCATAAAAGTCATCTGAATTAATTACTATGAAATCTTCATTAACAATCCCATAGCAAGAAAGAATTGCATGAGATGTACCCCAAGGTTTTACCCTATTTTCAGGTACTTGATAACCATTTGGGATGTTATCTATTTTTTGAAATACATAATCTACTTTTATATGACTTGCAACTCTGTTTCCTACTGTTTCTTTAAAAATATCATAATTTTCCTCTTTTATGATGAACACTACTCGATTAAAACCAACTTTGATTGCATCATAAATAGAATAATCGATGATAAATTCCCCATTAGGTCCAACTGGTTCTATTTGTTTTAATCCTCCAAAACGGCTTCCCATACCTGCCGCCATAATTACTAAAGTTTTTTCATTATTCATAAAATCCTCCTATATTTTTTTAATACTTTTATGATTTTTCATTAATTTTTTTATACCATACGGATGTCTAAAGGCAATACTCATAAGTGTATTAGTTACCTCAACTACCTTGCCTTGACCAAATACTTCGTGATAAACAAAATCTCCGACTTTATAATCAACATTATCTTGATAAAAGTATTCTTCTTTATTTAATTTTGGAACATTTTCTTTATCGTCTTTAAATTCTTTTTCTAGTAATTTTTCATTTATTTCGCTTATAAATCTACTGGCTGGATTACTTGATTCTTTACCATAGATAGTTCTTGTTCTAGCATTTACCAGATATAGTTTTTCTCTTGCTCTTGTTATTGCTACATAACAAAGGCGTCTTTCTTCTTCTAGTTCAGCATTATCCATTAATGAATTCATATGTGGGAATATACCTTCTTCTAATCCTACTACAAATACATAGTCAAATTCTAAGCCTTTTACTGAGTGCACTGTCATCAAACTAATACGATTTTTATCGTCTTTATATTCATTAACATCACTAACTAAACTAATTTCTAATAGAAAATCCTCTAAAGATACTAATCCTTCTTTTTCTTCGAATGTTTTAGTAATTGACTTAAATTCTTCTAAGTTTTCAATTCTTATATCTGCTTCTAGAGTTTTTTCTTCCTCATATTCTTTCTTTAGTCCAGTAACATTTAATACTTTATCAACTAATTCTGTTAATGTTAAATCTTTACTCAACTCTTTTAGTTGTTCAATCATTTTTTTGAATTCTAATTCTTTACCACTATCTATTACGTTATAGATACTAGTACCTAATGCATCAGCTTTAGTAGTTAGATTTTCTATTGTTTTTAGGCCTATACCACGTTTAGGGGTATTAATTACTCTTAATAAACTTACATTATCATTTTCATTGTGAATTAATCTTAAGTATGCGATTAAATCCTTAATTTCTTTTCTACTATAGAAGTAAAAGCTACCTACTACACGATATGGTAAGTTTTCTTTTAGAAATTCTTCTTCTAAGTTTCTTGACTGAGCATTGGTTCTATACAAAACTGCAATTTCTTGATAATTGATTCCCTTATTTAGAAGTTTCTTTATTTCTCGCACTACATAAAAAGCTTCATCACGTTCGTTATAGGCTCTAAAATATGATATTTTTTCTCCTTCACCTTTAGTAGACCATAAATTCTTATCTTTTCTTTCACGGTTGTTTTTTATTACATCATTAGCTGCATCTAGAATATTACTAGTAGAGCGATAGTTTTGTTCAAGTTTTATTACAGTAGCATTACTATAGTCTTTTTCAAAGTTCAATATGTTACGATAATTGGCACCTCTAAAACTATAAATTGATTGGTCGTTATCACCAACACAGCAAATGTTTTTATATTTAGCACTAATCATTTTAGTTAGAATATATTGAGCTTCATTTGTGTCTTGATACTCATCAATTAAAATATATTGGAAATGCTCTTGATATCTTTGTAATATACTTGGATGCTCTCTAAATAGTTTTATTGGTAATATTAGCAAATCATCAAAATCAATAGAATTGTTTTTAAATAATGTTTCTTGATATCTACGATATACTTTTAATACAACTTGTTCATATTCACTTATTGCATACTTTTCATAATCGTTTGGCATCATTAACTCATTTTTACAACTACTTATTTTATTTCTTATTGCATGTGGATTGTATTGTTTGGGGTCTAAGTTATACTCTTTTAAGATTTTCTTTATAACTGATAGGCTGTCCTCACTATCCATAATTACAAAATTAGATTGATAACCAAGTGGTTCACAATTTTCTCTTAAAATCTTAAGTCCAAAAGAATGGAATGTTGATACTTGAATTTTTTTAGATACATCACCAATCATTTTATAAAGACGGTCATTCATTTCTTTAGCTGCCTTATTAGTAAATGTTATTGCTAAAATATTATAAGGACTTATACCTATATCTTCTATTAAATAAGCAATTTTAGTTGTTAAGACTCTTGTTTTACCACTTCCAGCACCGGCTAGAATTAGAATAGGTCCATCTACTTTTAAAACCGCTTTTTGTTGTTCTTGATTTAAATTATCTATCTTCATGCTATACCTACTTTCTATAAATATTATATCTTAATTTTCAAATAAAAAAAAGAACAATTGATTGTAAGCGTAAGATGAGCCCGTAACATTATTGTTACCTTAACGTATAATACACTGTAATTATTAAAAGGAGGAGTTTATGAGAAATAAAATAATTACTATTGTAGCAATTTTAATTGTCTTTGCTATGGCTTCAGCAGTGTTATTTAATTCATTTAAAAAGGAAAATAATAGTAATCTTACAAAAGTAAAAGTAGCAGAAGTAGCTCACAGTATTTTTTATGCACCTCAATATGCCGCAATATCATTAGGTTATTTTGAGGAAAATGGAATTGATATTGACCTTACTTTAACCCCTGGAGCTGATAAAGTAACAGCCGCTATTTTATCTGGAGATATGGATATTGCGTTTTGTGGAAGTGAAGCAACAATTTATGTTTACAATGGTGGTGAAAAGGATTATCTAAAAACTTTTGCTCAGTTAACTCAAAAAGATGGTAGTTTCCTTGTTTCAAGAGAAAAAATTGAGAATTTTACTTTAGATAATCTACGTGGTAAATACGTGATTGGTGGTAGAACAGCCGGCATGCCTGAAATGACATTTGAGTGGGCATTAAGAGAAGCAGGAATTAATCCTAAAAAGGACCTTACAATTGATACTAGTGTAGACTTTGCTGCTATGGGTGGTGCCTTTATAAGTGGTATTGGTGATTTTGTTACTTTATTTGAACCAACTGCCTTAGAAATTGAACAGCAAGGATACGGTTATGTAGTTGCTTCAATAGGGGAACTTGGTGGTATTGTTCCTTATACTTCTTATAGTGCTAAAATAAGTTTTATTGAAAAGAATCCTGAATTGATTGAAAATTTTACTAAAGCGATTCAAAAGGGATTAGATTTCGTTCATGAAAATGACAGTAAAACTATTGCTAAGGCTATACTATCTTTCTTTCCTGATACATCTTTAAATGATTTAACTGATGTTGTAGAAAGATATAAATCACAAGATACTTGGCCTAAAACTACTAATTTTACCAAAGACTCTTTTGATCACTTACAAAAGATAATGATGGCAAGTGGTGCTATTGATACAACAGTTGATTATAATTCATTAATTTATACAAAGGACTAAAATGGAGAAATCCATTTTAAAAATCGAACATTTAAATAAAATTTATCATGATACTAATGGAGAAGTAGAAGCAATTAAAGATATAGAATTAGATATTTTTGATAAAGAATTCCTATCGATAGTAGGTCCTTCTGGTTGTGGAAAATCATCGTTGTTATCAATCCTTTCAAATTTAGAAAAAGCTACTGGTGGTAATATTAAATATGGTGATTCTAACTTAAAAATTGGATATATGTTACAAAGCGATTCGCTTTTTCCTTGGAGAACTATTCTAGAGAACTGTTTAATTGGTTTAGAAATAAGTGGCAATCTAACTAAAGAAAATAAAGATAAAGTAATTAATTTATTAAATACTTATGGACTTGGTGATTTTATTGAAAAATATCCATCATCATTATCTGGTGGTATGAGGCAAAGAGTAGCATTAATTCGTACACTTGCAACTGACCCTGACATTCTTTTATTAGATGAACCGTTCTCAGCATTAGATTATCAAACTAGACTTGCTCTTTCAGATGATGTATATAATATAATTAAAAATGAAGGAAAAACAGTAATTATGGTAACGCACGACTTAGCGGAAGCAATCAGTCTTTCCGATAGAATTGTCGTATTAACTAAGAGACCCGCTGAAATAAAGAATATTTATAATATTAATCTTTCTAATAAGTCGACTCCTATTAATAATCGTAAAGCTCCTGAATTTGGAGAATACTATGATAGAATTTGGAGGGATTTAGATGTACACATTCAGTAATGACCATAAAAAATATTTAAAAAAACTAAAAAGAGAAAAATTTTTAATTAGAATTACTCAAATATTTATAATAGTTGGATTTTTATTATTATGGGAACTTTTAGCACATTTCAAAGTAATAAATACATTTTTATATTCATGTCCTTCTATGGTATATAAAACTATTTTGAAGTTGTATTCATCTAATGATTTATTAATGCATATTGGTATTACAGTTTATGAGACTGTTTTAAGCTTTGCTATAGCATCTTTTTTTGGAATTATTATTGCTACTTTGCTATGGTGGAATAAATTTGTATCTAAAGTTATGGACCCATACTTAACCGTTATAAATTCACTTCCTAAAGTTGCACTAGGGCCACTTATTATTATTTGGGTTGGTGCTAGCACTAATTCTATTGTAGTAATGGCTTTAATGATTTCTTTAATCATTAGCATAATAAATATATATAATGGGTTTATTGCCACCAATAATAGTTTCATAAAGTTATTAAAGACTTTTAATGCTTCAAAAATGCAAATATTTACTAAAGTAGTATTGCCAAGTAATAAATTAACAATTATAAATGCTTTTAAAATTAATATAAGTATGTCTTTAATCGGCGTTATTATGGGTGAGTTGCTGGTTTCAAAACGTGGACTTGGATATTTAATAATGTATGGTTCTCAAGTATTTAATATTAATCTAGTTATTACTTCGGTAGTGATTCTAGGAATAGTTTCGTATATAATGTATTATTTGATTTCAGTAATTGAAAAAAAGTTAGTAAAATAAAAAGAGTTAGTCAAAATTATCTTTGACTAACTTTTTATTAGTTATTGTAAATAATTAGTTGATGTTGGCTTCTAGTACAAGCTACGTAGTATAGATTCTTTTCTTCATCACTGTATGCATTATCTTTTTTGGTATATACAATTGTAGCATCAAATTCTAGTCCTTTTGCAACATATGATGGTAATATTACTAAGTTTTTATTAAACTCTTTTGTTGTAGCAGTTAGAACATTGATACCACTTTCTACATCTTTTAATAATTCAAATATATAATTACTTTCTTCATCTGTTTTAGTAATTATTGCAATTGATTTGCTTTTTGTTTTTAAAGTATCAATATCATCAACTAACATAGTTTTTAAATTATTATTTTCAGTTCTAAAAATTACAGGTTGGTTTGTTTCATGTCTTATTGCTGATACATGATTTAATCCTAAAATTTTATTAGTATGTTCTATGATTTCAGGACTTGACCTATAGGTTTTTCTAAGTTCTAAGTACTTGGTATCACTAAATATGTTACTTAGTACTTCTAAAGACTTGTATTTGTAATATGGATTAACTGTTTGATTAATATCTCCTAGTATTGTAAATCCGCTTCGTTTAAATATTTTATTTATAATTACATATTGAAGTTTACTATAATCTTGTGCTTCATCTATTACTACTTCTTTTATTTGTCCTTGATAATCAAAACCTGTTAGAACTCCTTTTAAGTATACTAATAGGCATGCATCTTCATATCTAATGTTTTTATGAGCTACAGTTTCTAATATTTCTTTTTCTGTTATAGTGCCTTTATAGTTAATTAGGAATTCAGGACTGTGAAGGAAATCTTTGTATATTTTTTTGTAATCTTTTTTTATATTTAATAGTTTATATAGCTTAGATTCAATACTTTTTTGTTTTGATTTATTTCCGTTGTAATATTTTCTACTATAGTACTCTGAGATATGAGCGATTCTATCAAATAGTAGTAGTTTATTATATCTATCTTTTAATAAATCGTTTAATTCTTCTTTTGGTATTTCAAAATCATGTGTTACATAATCATCTATAAATTTTGCTCCATTAGTAATTCTTTTTGCATAGTTGTCAATGCATTTTATCATATCATCACTTTGCTTATATTTAACTAATTGAGGATTTTTCTCTTCATACTTATAATACCTTTCAACAAAGGAAGTAAAAGATTCTACTGTATTAAATTCCGTTAATTGCGACTCTAAAAAGGTATGAAACGTTGTTTGCATAGTATTGTCCTCACCTAGTTCTGGCAGTACATTAGAAATATATTCTGAAAAAACTTGGTTAGGTGAAAAAATCAAAACATTTTTAGAAGTTAAGTTTTCGATTTTATATAGTAAAAAGGCAATTCTATGAAGTGCTACTGAGGTTTTTCCACTACCCGCTATACCCTGAACTATTAATGTTTTGTCTTCAACATTACGAATAATTGCATTTTGTTCTTGTTGAATAGTGTTAACTATGTTTTTCATTTTATCACTAGATTCTGTTGCAAGCACTTCTTGTAATAGGTCATCATCAATATTTAAGTTATTATCAAACACTCTTTTTAATTTTGCATTTTCTATTTTGAATTGTCTTTTATTAGTTATTGTTCCAGTAACTATTCCACCAGGAGCCTTATATTTGGCTGGGCCAGTTTCATAATCATAAAACAAGGAACATATTGGAGCACGCCAATCATGGACTAAGTATTTATCTTTTTCTTCATCCTCAACATGAGTTATACCAATGTATATTTTATTAGATGTTTCATTATCATCGAAGGTTATTGAACCAAAGTATGGATTATTTTGGATTCTAAATAGTTTTTGTAGATACTGACCTTTGTTCAACATCATGGTTATTTCTAAATCATTGGTAGACATCATTGAACGCATTTCAGTAGGGTCCATATCATGTCTTGCATCCCACATGAACTCTTTGAATTCTTGTACTTTTTCTTCTCTGTCATACAGTTGTTGGCCTAAATCAGATATTTTGCTCCTTATTACTTTTAAAGTGTCGTTAAGATATTCTTCTTCTTGCAATAATTCTTTTTTTGATAGATTCATTTTTCCCTCCTTTAAACGCTAAAAAACGAACCCTTACTAAAGGTAGGGGGTCGTTTATTTATTTTTACAAGTTGACAATTACATCACGTAAAATCAACTATACTATACTTTTTTTGTTTTGTCTAGTCACTATTTTAAAGTATCACTTGATTTGGCATTTACTTCTAATCCACTAAATGCTCCTTTTTTATATAGAAAGTATCCTGCTGTTGCAATCATAGCAGCATTATCAGTACAGTACTTTATAGGTGGAAAACTGCAATCTATTCCATTTTCTTCGCACACTTTTGATAGATTATTTCTTAACCCTTTATTTGCTGCTACACCTCCAGCAAGTACTAAATGTTTAACATTATAGTTTTTTAGAGCTCTAAGTGTTTTTTTAGTAATAATATCCACAACAACTTCTTGAAATGATGTTGCTAAGTCTTCTTTGTTAATTTCGTTTCCGCGTTGTTCTTCATTATGTGCTAAATTAATAATAGCACTCTTTAATCCACTAAAACTAAAGTTATAACTATCATCATCTAATGGCATTGGCAAGTTGTAAGTATGTTTACCTTCAGTAGCCATTTTATCTATTACAGGGCCGCCAGGATAACCTACTCCTATTACTCTTGCTACTTTGTCATAGCATTCTCCAACTGCATCATCTAATGTTCCACCAAGTCTTTTAAAACTATATTCTGATTCCATATAAACTAAATCAGTATGACCGCCACTTACTACCAACGCTATTAAAGGATATTCCATAGTTTTTACCAAATTATTAGCATATATGTGACCTGCAATATGATGAACGGGTATTAATGGTTTGTTATGTAAGAAGGCTAGTGTCTTAGCAGCTTCTAATCCTACAAGTAATGAGCCTATTAAACCAGGGCCATATGTTACTGCTATAGCATCTATATCATCAATAGTCATATTAGCTTTATTAAAGCAATCTTCAATAACCATAGTTATATTTTTTAAGTGTTCCCTACTAGCAATTTCTGGAACTACTCCACCAAAGTTAGTATGAATATCAATTTGTGTAGCTATAACAGTTGCTATTTCGTCTGTACCATTTCTAATAATAGAAGCACTAGTCTCATCACAACTACTTTCTATTCCTAATATATAAACATCTTTCATTTACATCATCTCTTTTTCCATTAAAATACCATTACAATTACCATAATAATTGTTTCTGATTGCCTTTTCGATAAAGCCATGTTTTTTATATAAATTAATTGCTTTTATATTATCTTCTCTTACTTCTAATGTAATGTTTCTAATTTTTTGTTTTTGGCCTTCATTTATCATTGTATCCATTAAAAGTGTTGCAATCTTTTTATTTCTATATTTTTCTAATACATATATATTATCTAATTCGAATCTATCAAAAATATCCTCATATTGAATAAAAGCGATTATTTTTTTATCCACAGAATATGTGTATATTTTTACATATGGATTAGATAAAAGTGTATTCATAAGTTCACTTTTTTGCTTGAACACTTCATTAAATGTATTTTCAAGTTCAACTATACTATTAATATTGTCAACAGTTAACGAATTAAGCATTTAACTTTTCCTCTGCTTCTGTTAATTTTAAATATAAAGCATCAACTGCGTGTGGATTAATATCTGGCCTACCTTTATACTTATTAACAATTTTTAAAAAGTCCGGGTCATATAATGAGATATTATCTAATCCTTCAATATCGTCATTAGTAATAAAAGTATAAGAACCTGGAAGGTTATTAAGTGTTGCTTTTAACACTTCTAAGTTAATATATTGATTTTTTAATACTTGATTATTATCTTTGTCATATATACCAGCGTAAACATAGCCTCTACGTGCATCTATTACTGGAATATAATAATCATATTCATTTTTATGTGATATAGCCATAGCTTCTAAGCTAGAAATTGTAGTTATTTTAGTTTTCAAACTCCAAGCATATGTTTTAGCAATCGTAAGTCCTACTCTAATACCAGTAAATGAACCTGGACCATTTACCACAATTATTTTATCTATATCTTCTGGTTTAGTACTAGTAACAGTAAAAAGATTATTAATCTGTGATAAAGCCAGAGAAGATAAATCTTTTTCTAAATTTAATTTGATTTCACCAATGCACTCATCGTTTTTTACAATTGCACAATATAAAAAACTAGATGAAGTATCTAGATACAATATTTTCATAGTATTGCCTCACAAATATCTTCATATTGTCTTCCGTGAGGAATAAATACTAAAGTCCTAGAATCTTCATCTATAATTTTAAACTTAATATCTAATCTTTCTTCTGGCAAATAATCTTTGATAGTATCAGCCCATTCGATAATTACAATACCATTTTTATGAAAATAGTCTTCAATTCCTAGTCCTTCAACATTTCCATCTAAGCGATATACATCCATATGATATAAAGGTAATTCTCCACTTGTATATTCTTTAATAATATTAAAAGTTGGAGAAGTAACTGGTTCTTCTACTTCCAAAGCCTGTGCAAAAGCTTTAGCAAATACAGTTTTACCACTTCCTAAGTCTCCATACAAGCATATTACCATATTAGGAAATTTTTCTGATTCAATATTTTGGGCGATTTCAACAGTTTCTGTTTCATTTCGCGTTGTTATTCTATAATCCATTTCTCTTCACCACTACCATTATAGCAAAAAAAAAATATATTATTCAATATATTTCATGCTTTTTATATTTTAAAATGTAAATAAAAAATCCACAATAATGTGGAAAAAAATACAAAAAAAAATTATTGGCAACGTCCTATTTTAGCATTCACTATCGTCGGCACTTGAGGGCTTAACTTCTGTGTTCGGTATGGGAACAGGTGTACCACCTCAGTCATAATCACCAATAAAATATTTGGGAAATAATTCCCTGAAAACTTAGATAATGTGATGACCTAATCAAATTAAACAAATATGATTAAATCCTCGATCTATTAGTACTGGTCAACTCAACATATCACTATGATTCCATCTCCAGCCTATCAACCAGGTAGTCTTCCTGGGATCTTACTTTAAAAAATGGGAAAACTCATCTCGAGGTTGGCTTCCCGCTTAGATGCTTTCAGCGGTTATCCATTCCCTACATAGCTACTCTGCGCTGCTTCTGGCGAAACAACAGATACACCAGAGGTAGGTCCATCCCGGTCCTCTCGTACTAAGGAT
>OLHG01000815.1_pt1 | contig 21177 bp, 17 predicted proteins | sample 1605971 | NCBI WGS metagenome assembly OLHG01 (sample SAMN03283289) | human gut metagenome | biome: human-associated habitat; material: feces | host: Homo sapiens | place: Peru | collected 2012 | reverse complement strand
GGTGTTTTACTATTTCCTTTTCGTGTGGTAATCTTTCTGGGTGTTTTGCTATTTCCTTTTCGTGTGGTAATCTTTCTGGATGTTTTGCTATTTCCTTTTCGTGTGGTAATCTTTCTGGGTGTTTTGCTATTTCCTTTTCATGTGGTAATCTTTCTGGGTGTTTTACTATTTCCTTTTCGTGTGGTAATCTTTCTGGGTGTTTTGCTATTTCATTTTCGTGTGGTAATCTTTCTGGGTGTTTTGCTATTTCCTTTTCGTGTGGCAATCTTTCTGGATGATTATTTCCCTTTTTTAATTCTTCCTTTATTATGATTTTTTTCATCATATTCTCTCCTTTCGCTTTTTAATATACCACAGTGATACCATATAAAACAAATACATTTTTTTTATATATTGTATAAAAAAAATTTATATCTAACTTGTGATATAAATTTTTTTAATCTACTTTATTATTTTTTTAGAGCAATTACTATTTAAGAACTCCAAGAATTTTTTTAATGCTTTTGTTTCGAATTCTTCCAAGTAAACAGCACACACTTCAACAATTGGTAATTTTTCTCCTTTTAGTACAAAATCAAATATTTCTTTATCATCATTCATTTCTATTGCCTCTTTAATAACGTATCCTATACCTGAACCATTTCTAACCATCTCTAGCATAAATTCTGTTGTTCCAGCCTCTATAACAGGATGCAATTTTACATTAACACCATCCATATACTCATCTAATTTTAGACGAATTGAAGAAGTTTGGACAGGTAAAATTAATGGATATTTTTTCAAATCTGAGGCATTAATTATATTTATTTTTCCAAATACTTTTTTATTGTATACGAAACAATTTTGAAATTTAACTAATATTTTCTTTTTAACTGCTCTGTTGTTAGTATTTATTGGCAATGCATCTATAATCAAATCTATATTTCTTGTTTCTAATAAATCAACAAGTTCAGTTGTTGATTTACTTACAACTTCAAATTTTATTCCAGGATAAATTTTTCTGAAATCTGCAATTAAAGATGACAAAAAGTATACTGCAATATTTGATGGAACTCCTATTCTTACTTCTCCTATATTTAATTCATTCAAGTCTTTTAAGCATTCTTCACCATCTCTAATTATATTAAATGCTGTTGAAATATAATTATATAATGTTAGTGCTTCAATTGTGGGTTCAATTCCTCTAGCAGTTCTATGAAATAAATTATATCCAAGTTGGTTTTCTAATTCTTTTAAGCTATAACTTATAGCAGGTTGAGAAACATACATAATATTAGCAGTTTTTGATATACTTCTTTGCTCATATAGTGTTATAAATATTTTATATAAATTTAAATCTATATTATTCATTATTATTGCACCTCCAGATTTATCAAATAGTACATTTATTAAATGCACTTGCAATATTATATCACATTAATTTATAAAAATAAAGATTAAAACTTAACATAATAATAATATATATACATATTATTAACAAAAAAATGCTAGTAACTGATGATTTACTAACATTTCTTTTATATTTATTAACTAGTTTACTATAACAATATTGGGGTTAACGACTTCCGCCGCCACCTCCACCGCCGAAGGAACCTCCTCCACCGCCACCTGAAGAAAATCCTCCGCCTCCAGATGAGTAACTTTCTGCAGCACTTCTTGCAGCTGAAGCAGCACTTACACTAGTTGTGGATATATTATTAATAAATACTAAGGTGTCATAATCAAAATTGCTTTGTTCGATTACTTCAGGATATAAATTTTTAAGTTGTTTAGCAACTTTATCGGCATTACCAAATATGTAAGCAAACATTAGGTATTCGTCCCATATTTTTACTTCAAGAACTTCTTTGGTATTCATTTGTGAGAATTCATCTAAAAATCTTTTAAGTCCATATAATTTAATACTTTCTTCATAAATGGTATCATCTAGAACGTTTTTCTTTTTGCATTCTTCTTTTGTTGTTCTTTTATATATGTGACCTTCATTTTCTAATTTTAGTTTTTCTACTTTGTTAATTCTTTCAAATAGATTAAAGAATTTGGTATAATTTTTCTTTGCCCATTTTTCTAATTCTTTTGTTTCTAGAATTCCATCTCCACTTGCTTTATACATAATGTCAAATAATTCTTTTTCAAGTACGTTATCGAATTCTGGATTTAGAGTTAAATCTATTGAACTAGTTTCTTTATTAAATATTCCTTTTGTTTCGTTTTTAAATCTGATTTTATCTTCTTTTACCCATTTTAATATAATTGCTCCGAAAATATTAGTGTTTTTATATTTACTAAATAATTCTCTGTTAACTTCACATAAGGTATTTGCGTAATAGATATCTTTATTACAAGGTATATCTCTAAAGAACGGAGTATTTTTTTTATCTATTACTTTGTTATTTTTATATCCATAACCACTTTTTGATATTGCAATTAATCCCCAGAATACAAACAAGAAAGGCAGAAAGAAGAATAAAACTCCTTGGATAAAATTCCAAATTCTAGTAAAAATGCTTGGATTATAATCGTTATCATAGTCATAATCAAATGTTCCTTCTTCGGCCATATTATATACACTATCAAAGTCAAAAAATTGACTGTAACTAATATTATTATTGAAGGTTTCTAAAGGAAATTTAACAAGTAATACGACATAGTTATTCCCCATATTTCCTTCGTTAGATGCTTCGACTACTCCATCTTTTACATAAGCATAACCTTTATAACCATATCCCCATACGTCAAGGGTATCAGGGAACTTGTAATAACTAGATATTTTTATATGAAAGTTTTCAAAATTAACACTAGATAATCTATCAATAAACGTTGTATAGATTACTTGTGAATCGCTGGTATTAAATACCATATTAGATAATGTATAGTTTAGGGTAAATTTATGTCTTTTGAAATCGTATTTACCAAAGCAAAGTTCAAATCCACTAGTGGTATAATTAACACCATAATAACCTTTTTTTTCACTTAAGCTTTCGCCAACATCCCAATATTTTTCTGTTAAATCTATTCCGTCCATACTAACGGTAAAATTAGATAATTCCATTTTTCCAATATTACTAAATCCTTTATACCATTCTGTTCCATCACTACCTTTAACATCCCATACTTCAGTAATATTAGCATTTCCTTCTTCATCTAAATAAACATCCATATCAATGCTATAAATATTATTACTAGCATTAACAACGGTACTACTTATTAAGAATAAGAATAAACTATATAATATTTTTTTCATATTCACTCCTTACTAGACTAAAAGAAAAGACTTACAAAAGTAAGCCTTAGAAACTAACTTTTGGTGTTTCTTTTTCTTTTTCGTCTGCTTTAAAATATTCGTATTTATTAAATTTAAATATACTTGCAACGATATTAGATGGAAACATTTGTACCAAATTATTAAAACTCATTGCAGAATCATTATAGAATTGTCTAGCATATGTAATTTTATCTTCAGTGTCTTTTAAATCTTTTTGTAAAGACATAAAGTTTTCATTTGCTTTTAATTCGGGATATGCTTCAGATAATGCAAACAATTTATTTAAAGCACCAGTAAGTTCATTATTAGCATCTACTTTTTCGTTAATACTTCCAGCAGATACTGCTTTATTTCTTGCTTCGATTACTGCAGTTAATGTTCCTTCTTCGTGTTTAGCATAACCTTTTACTGTTTCAACTAGATTTGGTATTAAGTCTGCTCTTCTTTTTAATTGAATGTCAACTTGACTAAATTGATTGTCTACTTTATTCCTAGAATTTACTAATTTGTTGTAAACGCTAATTACATAAAGAACTAAAAGGACAACAATCACTAAAACAATAATTCCTATCTTCATAATTAATCCTCCTATAAAAATTATATCATACTTTTTTCTTTTTACAACAAAAAAAGAAGTTTTTTTAGATAACTTCTTCTTCGATTTTATCAAACTGAGAATTATACAAATTAGCATAAAAACCATTTTTCTTTAATAATTCTTCGTGAGTTCCTTGTTCGACAATGTCTCCGTTATTCATAACTAATATTAAATCAGCATTTTTTATTGTGGATAATCTGTGAGCGATTATGAAACTAGTTCTTCCTTTCATAAGTTCATCCATCGCTTTTTGAATTAATATTTCTGTTCTGGTATCTACGGAAGAGGTTGCTTCGTCTAGTATTAATACTTTAGGGTCTGATAGAATTGCTCTTGCTATTGTAAGTAATTGTTTTTGGCCTCCAGATATGTTATTAGTTTCTTCGTTTAAAACCATATTATAGGTATCTGGTTGGGTCATAATAAAGTGATTAATATTAGCACTTTTTGCGGCATTAATTACTTCCTCATCAGTTGCATCTATTTTTCCATAACGAATATTTTCCATAATTGTACCACTAAACAACCAAGTATCTTGAAGTACCATTCCAAATATTCCTTTTAAATCACTATGGTTAATTTCGTTAATATCAATTCCATCTAGTAAGATACTACCACTGGTAGGTTTATAAAATTTCATAAGTAGTTTTACCATTGTTGTTTTACCTGCTCCGGTTGGTCCAACAATTGCTATTTTTTGTCCTGCTTTTACTTTTTTGTTAAAGTCGTGAATAATTAATTTGTCTTTATCGTATCCAAAACTTACGTGTTTAAATTCGATATTGCCTTTGACATTATCAAGTTTGCGAGATTTTTTGACAACAACTTCTTCTTCAGCATCTAAGAATTCAAATATTCTTTCAGCAGACGCCATCATAGACTGAAGTGCTGAAGAGATTTGTGCTATTTGGTTTATTGGATTAGTAAAGTTTTTGGCATATTGGATGAAAGATTGAACGTTACCAATAGTAATTCTACCACGAACAACGTTATAAGCACCTAAAACGGCAATACCAACATAACCTAAATTACCAGTGAAATTCATAATTGGATGCATAAGGCCAGATATAAAGTTGCTTTTCCAAGCAGAATTATATAATTTATCATTTTCTTTTTTGAAGTCATTTAACATATATTCTTCGTTATTAAATACTTGAATAATGTTAACACCTGAATACATTTCTTCGACTTTACCATTAACACTTGCTAAATAATCTTGGTTATCTTTAAAGTAGTGTTGACTTTTTTTAACAACGATGCTAACAAGCATTAGAGATATAGGAATAAGTATTAGAGTAACTAGGGTCATTACTACATTAATAGATAACATCATAATAAATATACCAATTAAAGTAGTTACAGCACTAATTAATTCTGTAGTGGTTTGATTTATTCCTATACTTAGGTTATCTGAATCATTAGTAATTACTGATAATGTTTCTCCATATGAGGTTTTATCAAAATAACTAAATGGCATTTTACCTATTTTTTCGATTATTTCTTTTCTTAATTTATAGGAAGTTTTTTGGGCTATTTTGGTAATTATAAAACCACATATATAAGAACATATTGCACTAATTAGATATAAAATTGATAATTTAGCAAGTATTTTAAATACATTATCAAAATTAACTCCACTTCCACCAGTTAACTTGCTAGTTAAACCTGTAAATATTTCTGTTGTGGCATTACCTAATATTTTAGGTCCAACGATAGAAAATACTGTACTTAAAATGGTAAGAATAATTGCTATTATTAATAAAATTTTATATTCTTTTATGTAAGATAATATTTTATTTAGTGTTTTCTTTAAATCTTTTGGTTTTTCAACCACGTTTCTTACTGGAGGCATGCTACAATTCCCCCTCTCCTAGTTGTGAAGAAGCAATTTCTCTATATACTTCGCAACTATTTAATAATTCTTTATGAGTACCGATACCAACCATTTTTCCTTCATCTAAAACTATAATTTGATTAGCATTTAATACTGTACTAACTCTTTGTGTAACTATAACTACTGTTGAATTTTTAATCTTTTTACTTAAGTTCTTTCTAACATTAGAATCTGTTTTATAGTCAAGTGCTGAAAAACTATCATCAAATATATATATTTCTGGATTTCTTGCTACTGCTCTAGCAATGGCAAGTCTTTGTTTTTGTCCTCCACTAACATTCTTACCGCCTTGACTAATCGGAGAATTATAATTTTCTTCTTTTTCCATAATAAAGTTTTTTGCTTCGGCAATGGCACTAGATTCTTCGATGATTTTCATATCCATATTATCATTACCAAACTTTATATTTGAAAGAATTGTACCAGAAAATAATACACCTTTTTGAGGAACTAAACCTATTTTTTTTCTTAAATCTTTAACACTTACATCTCTGATATCTATGCCATCCACTAAAATACTACCTTGAGTTACATCAAAAAATCTTGGTATTAAATTAATAAGGGTACTTTTACCACTACCTGTTGAACCAATAATTGCAGTTACTTCACCAGGTTTAGCAACAAAGTTAATATCTGTTAAGGTGTCTTCTTCACCATCTGAATATTTAAATGATACGTTTTTAAATTCGATATATCCCTTTTTATCTTTAGGAAACTTCTTAGTATTTTTCTTATCTTTAATTACACTATCTTTATTTAATATTTCTCCAATTCTACCAACAGAAACAATAGTTCTAGGTAAAAATACGCTAAGTAATGCAACCATTAAGAATGAGAATATTACGTGTGTAGAGTATTGAATTAACGCAAGTAAATCTCCTACTCCGATAACTCCAGTATCTACTTTACCTGCTCCTACCCAAATAATAAGAACACACATCATACTAAGTATTAAACTCATTGTTGGCATCATCATAGACATTGTTTTATTAACAAATAAGTTAGTTTTAGTTAATTCTATATTTGCTTTATCAAATCTATCTTCTTCATACTTTTCGGTATTAAAAGTTCTAATTACTGGTAAACCTGTTAATATTTCTCTAGCAACCAAGTTAACTTTATCGATTAAACTTTGTAATATTTTTGTTTTAGGTAATACTGCTACTAGTAGGAAGACAATAACAAAAACTACTGCTCCAATACCAAGACCTAAAACCCAAGACATATTACCAGCCATATTATATACCTTAATAAAGGCACCAATACCCATAATCGGAGCAAAAACAACACTTCTAAATATCATTGTAAGAACATTAGATACGTTTTGGATATCATTTGTACTTCTAGTAATCAAAGAAGCAATAGAAAACTCTTTTAATTCTTGGTCTGAATAAGATAATACTTTTTCTACTACTTTATTTCTAAGTTCTCTACCAAATTTTGCAGCAACTCTTGAAGATAAATAACTAATAATTATCGCAGTTATTGCAACAAGTAATACTACTCCTAACATTTTAAGACCTGATTTTATTACATAATTAATTTGCATACTACTAATATCTATTCCAACACTTGAGTATTCATCTTTTATATAATTTAATACAACCTGATTTATTATTGTTTCATCTACAGAAACATCTTTATTATTTTGGTATTTAGATAAGTCATTAATATCTATCATTTTGTTTTCTATCATATAGTTAATAGTAATAGTTTTTTTCATTATACTATTTAATTTATCACTATCAACTTTATCACCAATTAAATAAATATTTTCTTTATCTAATACGCTATAATCATTAATATAATTATCATTATCTTTAAGAATTAAGTTATAACTATCATTAACTATATCTTTTTCTTCTTCAGTTAAATAGTTTAATAACTTGTTATATTCACTTTCTCTAATTACGTCTGGATAACTATTAACAATACCATAATTAACGATACCATTATTAACTATATCAGATGTATAAGTAGGAAGTGATAAATCTAAAAGTGCTTGAATAATTAGAAAAACAACTATAAAAAATATTGGAAATATTGATTTTTTTAATATTCTTAAGACATTCTTCATATTATACCCTCCAAATCTTGCTAGTTAATTATAAGATTTTTATATTATTTTGTCAACTAATTAACACAATGTAACATAATTAAAAAAAACTAGCAATTTAATTATATTAAACTTACTAATCTTTATTCTTACATAAACTATATAAAGTAGTAACTTCTTTAAAAGTTAATTTTCTATATTCTCCAACTTTTACTTTATCTAAAGTTAGGAAAGCATATTTTTCTCTTCTTAGTTTAATTACTTCATAACCTAGGACTTCAAACATTTTCCTTACTTGATGATTTCTACCTTCGTGGATAGTTATTTCAACAATGCTTTTGTTATTTTTTTTATCAACGCTTTTTAATTTAACTCTTGATTTTCCAGTCTTTCTTCCATCAATTATAACACCATTTCTTAATTTCTTTATATCAAGACCAGTTACTATACCATTAACTTTAGCAATATATACCTTATCAATATTTGATGAAGGGTGCATAAGTTTATTAGCAAGTTCACCATCGTTAGTAAGAAGAATTATACCAGTTGTGTCATAATCAAGTCTTCCAATTGGGTATATTCTAGTGTCTGTATTAATTAAATCTACTACAGTTTTTCTACCTTTATCATCAGAAGATGCACTAATTACTTCTCTGGGTTTATTAAGTAAATAATATTCATAATTTTTATTATTATCTAGGATATTACCTTCTACTTCGATAGTATCTCCTTTTTTTACTTGACTACCTAAAACATTAACTATGTTGCCATTAACTTTTACTTTATTATTAACAATTAATTCTTCAGCGTGTCTTCTAGAACAATAACCTAAATTTGCTATAACTTTTTGTAATCTTTCCATCTAATTTCCCTCACTTCATAATGACATTATTATATAACAAATTTAATATTTTTACAAGTCGTCTACACTAATATCATATACTGAAGGGCCAAAAATACATTTTCCATCGATTGAGAATCTAGAACCGTGACAAGGACAGTCCCAAGTTTTATCAATATTATTAAAAATTAGATTACATTTTAGATGAGGGCAAAGGTTTTTAACGATATGGTATTTTCCTTTTTTGTCAATATATATTCCGTATTTAATTCCGTCTTTAGTAATAATTTTAACACTATCATTATAGAATGAATAGTTATTTTTAACTTTAGATAAAACATAATTACTAATATTACTAAAATTATAAATAACTAAATTACTATAATTTTTTATGTTAATACTGCGATTTAATCTAAATAAGTCTATATATTTATTATCATTACCTAAAACGATATCAGATAAGATTTTTCCTGCGATGGTTCCATTAGTCATCCCCCATTTATTATAACCTGTACCAATAAGTAAGTTACTATTATTAATTCTACCTATTAAGGGAAGGTTATCAATAGTCATTATATCTTGGTTTTTAAAATAATATTTTATGTCATCATTAAAGTATTTTTTATATTTATTTATTTGATTTTTATAATTAACTTCTTCGTTAATATTATTTTTAATATCTCTTGATCCATATATTAAATAGTTTTTATTATTGTTAGAGTAATATCTAATTGAATTAACTGGTTTCAAATTAGATATTGCTTGGAATTTTTTATCTTTAAGGGTATTTCCACAGATAATATAAGATTTAGAGACTTTACTTTTTAGGGGTAAAAACATTGGATTAACAAAAAAGGGATATTGGGTACAGATAATTATATACTTTGCTTTTATTTTATTATTTATGGTATTAGCAATATAATAGTTATCTTCTTTAGATATATTAATTATTCTGGTATTTTCATAGATTTTTTTATTGCTATTTAAGATTATTTTTTTTAATGAATATAAGTATTTTAAGGGATGAAAGACATAACCATCATTTACTTTAATGGAATATACTGTAGGAAATTTAATGGGTATTTTGTTACTAGATTTATATTTAATACCAAGTTCCCCGTACATTAATTCTTCTTTTTTAAAATTACTTACTTTATTAACATCATCAGTAAATATATAAGAATGAGTTGGTTCTAGATTACATAAGATATTATTCTTATTAACTATATCTTTGACTATATTAATTGCTTCTTTTTGACTATCTAGATATAGTTTGGCAATGTTTTCGTTCATATTTTTATAAATTAAATCTTGCATATAAGTTAGTTTTCCTGTAGTAAAACAACTTGCTCCACTTCCAATATGGTCTTTTTCTACTAAAGATACATTTAGATTACTATCTTTTAAGAAATACATTGTTGTAAGACCTGTTATACCTCCTCCAATTATTAAGACATCGACATTTATATCTTTATCTAAACTATCGGTATAATTTTTACGCATATATAATTGCCATAAACTTTTGTTTTCCATATTTTCACCATTATTATTATTACCGAAAAAAAAGAACATATAATTTTTTATTGTTCTTTCATCTTCTTTTTATTATATATTAGTTTGATAAACAAGATAATAATTGTGGTAATTAAGACTCCAATAGAGATTAATTTAATATTATTTGATTTGGTATCTTTGATTATGTTTATTTCATATAATCTAGTAATTCCATCTTGGGAAACAACAAATATTTTAATAATGCTATTGTTTTCTAAATTATTATTTCCAGTAATGGTTACTTTAGATTTGGTGTCTTCGGCAGTGGCAGTAATATTTAATTTTTTTTCGTTTAGGATTTTTAGTTCGTAATTTAAAGTATTTTTATTAAATTTAATGTTATAGTTTTCTACTTTTAATTCTTTAAGATAATTATTACTAGATAGGATATTATCTTTATTCTTTTTAATAACAGTAATTTTATATTCTCTGATACTATTATCTTCGGCTTGTACTTTTATGGTAATGGTATTTTCACCTGTTTTTAATCCTTTATTACCAGAGATAGTTATATTAGATTTAGAGTCTTCGCTTTCTGCTTCAATATCAATATCATTAACATCATTTTTAATGGTTATTTTATATTCTGTTTGGTCTTTTGAAAAATTTATTTCTCCAACACTTAATTTAATACTAGATAAATAATTGTTATTACTTTTTTCTTCTTTTTTAGCACCTTTTCTATTAACATTAATTGTATAGGTAGTAATTTCTCCATTTTCTGCTTGAACTTTAATTTCTATTTTATTGTTACCAACGTTTAATTTTTTGTTACTTGGTTCATATCCTGGGATAAATTTAGATTTGCTATCTTTAAGTATGCCAGTGATGTTAATGTTATCTACTGAATTATCAACAGAGATATTATAATTAGTAACGTTTTCTTTGAAATTAATATTACTATTACTAATAGTTAATTTAGATAAGGAACTAACATTACTTCGTTTATCAATTCTAGTTATATTAATTACATAATCATTTCTAATACCTGTTTCACTAGTAACGCTAACAACTAAGTTATTAACTCCATAATTTAGATTAATTTTACCAGTATTACCACTGACACTTGAATTTTCATCATCTTTAATTGCGGTAATAATGACTTCGGATAATTCTGTAGTAATATCATATTTATTTTTATCAGAACTAAATCCAAAATCTATTCCACTTACTGATAAATTAGATAAGGTATTAATACTAGATTTAACTCTAATTATACTACTGATATCATTAACTAATATATCGTTATATAAGACATCACTAACGCTAAAATTAACAATTGATAATTTATACTTATCATTAGATTTAGCATCACTTGGAATAGTAACACTAATGCTTCCTATAATGCCATTAATATTAACACCATTGACATTACCAATTGAAAAACCATCACTGGAATTAATAAGTACCATTGGAAAGTCACTACTAGGATTAAAACCATTAAATAATAGTCCATTAAATTCATATTTAGCACTTATACCATTAATCATATTTTCTGATGATATGCCTGTTAAATTGCATGTAACTTTTTCTGAAGGACTAGCACTACTAGGACAATTCAAATTAACATTTAAACTAGCATTAACCCTAATTGGAACAAATAATAGTAATAACAATAAATACTTAAACTTCATTATAATATTCCTCCTTTTAAAACGTAATTTGCTAGTTTCATAACATCATTCATTTTTATTGTGCCATCTAATGTTACATCTCCTGCTTCTAGGAAATAATCTTCATTTATTGTATTATTATTAAATAATTGATTAACACATTTCATAACATCTGCCATTGTAACATCTCCATCTCCAGTAACATCACCTTTGACTACAAATGTATATTTATTATTATCAATTATTAGTTTATAACCACTACCTATTTTATTATTACTAGTTATAACTTCATCGTTTGCGTTAACTACTTTAATATCAGTACCGGTAGTTATTTTTGAAATAATATTATCTACTATAGTTCCTGGGTCGAGATATATATAATTATCTTTTATATCTAAACCAATATCGATATAATTAATGTAATATTTATAAATAACTTCATTACTATATAATACTTCTAAATAATTACCATTAACTCTAGCACTACCATTTAAGATACTAATATTATCTAAATTAATACTTCCTATGACATTAATATTATCATTAACAATATCATAACTAGTTTTTATATTAACTAACATAAATTCTTTGACAATATTATCATTATATTTAATAATTAGTTTGTTATCTGAAATTGTCATATCACCATAATTAATATTAATGTTATCAAGTATGTTATCGTTATTATCTAATCCGGTATAAATATATCCTTTACTTCCATTAATTATATATTTATCTGATGTAGCATCAATAACATAAACAAAATAATTGATATCAAAGTTATTTTTTCCTCCGATATTATGATGATAACTACCTGTAACGTTATATATTCCTGTGGTATCAAAAGAAAATTTATTATCAATAATATTAATTAAAGAACTATCACTAGATATGCTATCTAAACTAACATTAACGTTACTTTTAAATTTAACAGTATCAGTAAAGTTGTTATCTAGGTTATACATTTCACTTTTATAAATACCAAGATGTTTACTAAAGGAATTATTTTCGATAGATAGTATTGCTAGGGAATTGTTAGATATATCAATATTAGATAATTTATTACCATCAATTGCTAAAATAAATACTTTACTATTTTTAGTTAAATCTATTTTAGATAGATTATTGTTTTGTAAGTAAATATACTCTAATTGGGTATTTTTACTAATATCTATTTCATTAAGGTTGTTATTACCAAGTGCTAATGTTGTTAATAATGTATTATTACTTAAATCAATACTACTTATTTTATTATTATTAAGATATAAGATTTGTAAATTAGTTAATTTAGAAAGACCACTTACATCACTAATATCTTTGTTTTGGCAATTAAGAAGTCCAATACTACTTAGTTGTGTATCTTTAAGTTCTGTTTCATAGGAAATGTTACTAGCGGTATTGTTATTATAGGTATCTACTATGCATTTATAAAAGTTATCATCAACGAAATTATTACTTAAAGAATCACTGTATTTATTACTGATAACTAAATAATTATTTTCTTTATATGAAGAATAAATAATTAAAACAAATATAAATATTAAAAATAATACTTTTTTATTACTATTCATATAATCATCCTATTCAATAATATGATACCATAAAATGAGATAAAATACTAGAACAACAATAAAAAAAATTTAATTAATTAGAGTGCTAGAATGAATATTTATATTTATATAAAAACAAACACCATATCTGTTTGATATGGTGTTTACAAAAAACATACAGAGTAAACACTTAACTCTAACTAAGTGCATCTCTTTTTTTATTATATGCAAGTTCTCTTGCTTACATACTAATTTTTTTATTTATGTCAAAATTTTAATTTGAATAATAATTATCTTTAATTTTCTTAATTAGATTATCTATTTCTTTATCGTTTTCATCAAGTAAGTCAATTCTATAAGTATGTATTCCTAGTTCTTTGTATTTTTTTATATCGTTAATTAAGTCAGTATTCTTATAATGCATAATACTAGTTATACAATTATTATGAAGTATTCTAAATTTATTATTAGATTTATCACATAAATAATACTTATTGTTATCGTTTTTACATCTAGAACAATTATTTATATTTAGTTTTAAAGGGCAATATTTCATTACCATTAGTTCTGCTTTACCATAAACGAATAAGGAAACGTTATAATCATTTTTCATTAATAATCTAATTTTATCATAATCTAATTCTAAAGATAGACAGATATTATTGACTTTAAATTTATTTAAGAATTCAATACTTTTGCTATTAACAACATTCAAAGTATAATTAACGTCTACTATATTGTCTTTGGAATACTTTTCTATGCCACCAAGTTCATTAACTAAAACGCTACCATTTTTTATATCTAAATATTTATTTATTACTCTAGGTATAACATAAGATATATTGGCTTCTTCCCTGTATTTGTTATATAAATTTTTATCTAAAGTATAGATGGTATCTACATTATTTTTTATTGCTGATTTTAATTGTTCTTCGTTTCTAACTAAAATGTTAATATGAAGGTTTTTATCAGATTTAATAATGTTAACTTTATCTTTAACAGGGTTAAGCATTATTTTTCTAGTGTTTTTATTAATTCTTTTTTCATTTAGTTCATTTAGTAAGTATCTTCTTATTTCATTTAATTTACTAATTGGTATAAATATGTCTTGGTTATAACTGATATTAAAATTATTTAATTTATAAATGGTATCTCCAAGTTTTGATAGACTTTTTTTTATATCTTCACTGCTTGTTGGGGCATTTTTGGCATCATTAACATATGCAAGTGACTCAACCATATTTCCATCTTCATCAGTAATGGTTACAACTAAATTATTATCACTTACTAATACGTTTATATCAATGTCTATTTTTCTTTCTTGATAATTATTTAGACTATCCATTAATTTTTTGGAAATGGTTTTATTTACAATATCACAAAAAGAAAGACCAATTTTATTATCAACAACCGCTATATTCCCAGCAGGAATGCTATTAACAAGTAATCCTTTTTCGTTATATAACATATTAACTATCATACCGGTATTACTATTCATAAATCTAATGCCATCTTCTTGATTTAATTCTCTCTCAAGTTTTATATATATTTTATTATTAGAAATATTTATAACTTTACCGATAGGAAGTCCTAAATGGTTTGAGGTTTTAATATTCATTATACTATCAGAATTAAATAAATACCCTTTAGTAAATTCTCTATTAAATAATAATTTTAAATTATCTTCTTCTTCCCTAGTTATTATCATTTTTTTATGATTATAATAATTATCAATAAGATTTCTATATAATTTAGTGACATATCCAACATACTCTGGACTTTTCATTCTGCCTTCGATTTTTAAACTAACTATATCGGTATCTAATATGTCTTTTAAATTATTTAAGGTATATAAGTCTTTGGTACTAAGTAAGTAATTACCTTGGGTGTCTATTTTTTTGTCATTTTCATATAAATCATATTGCATTCGACAACTTTGAACGCATTCACCACGATTACCACTTCTTCCACCATTTAAACTACTGAATAAGCAACAACCAGAATAACTAACACATAAAGCACCATAAACAAAGACTTCTTTTTCAAGAGGTGTTTTTAGTTGTTTTATTTCTTCTAGTGGCATTTCTCTATCAAGGACAATTCTTGTTACTCCAAGAGACTCTAATAATTTTATTCCTTCATCATTTTGATTATGGCATTGTGTTGAAGCGTGAACTTCTAAATTAGGGAATTTATCTCTAACTATTTTTATCATTCCGATATCTTGCATTATAACTGCATCAACGTTAATTTTGTGTAAAAAAAAGATATATTCTAAAAAATCATTTATTTCATCTTCATATATAATTGTATTTGCGGTAACATAAACTTTGACATTAAATAAATGTGCGTATCTTACTGCTTCTTTTAATTCATCTTCATTAAAATTATCTGAATATTTTCTTGCTCCAAACCTTTTACCGCCCAAATATACTGCATCTGCTCCATTATGAATTGCTTGATACAAAGTCTTCATACTACCAACAGGACTTAACAATTCTACTTTCATATCACACTTCCCTTGTAAATATATGATACCATAAAATTAATATAAATTAAAGATATAATTCTAATTTTCAGAAATATATTTCATTACTTCTTCTTTATCTGATAAATGTGTTTTTTTATTGCCTATAATTTGATAGTCTTCGTGTCCTTTACCTAGAATAAGTAAAATGTCATCATTTTTAAGTAATTCTAATCCATATTTAATTGCGTCTTTTCGGTTATTAATAACGATATAATTATCTTTTTTTACTCCTTTTAATATGTCATTAATTATATCTTGAGATTCTTCATATCTAGGGTTATCATCAGTAAAAATAACATAATCACTATTTTCTGTAGCAATATTACCCATAATAGGTCTTTTGGTTTTATCTCTATTTCCTCCACAACCAACAATTGTAATTAATCTACCTTTAACTATATTTCTAAAGGAATTGGTTACTTTACTAACTGCATCAGGTTTATGTGCGTAATCAATAACGGCAATGGAATTACCTACTTTAATTATTTCAGTTCTACCTACGGGAGCATAAACTTGATTACTAACGGAAATGATATCATTAATATTAATACCTAGATTATTAACTATTCCAACACTAGTTAAGTAATTATAAATATTATATTTTCCAATTAGATTAATACGGGTATCATAAATGGTATTACTACAAGAAAAGGTAATATCGGTATAATTACTATTTAATTTATAATCAATTATTTTATAATCACTACCATTAATTCCTAAACTTAAGGATTTAGGACACATAAAATATTTGGAATATTCTGAATCTGTATTAACTATTATTTTGCCATCTTCTTTTAGGTAATCAATTATTTTTACTTTGCATTTTCGATATTCGTCCATTGTTTTATGATAATCTAGGTGGTCTCTAGATAGATTTGTAAAAGCACATACACTAAATTTTAATCCTTTTATTCTTTCTAAATCAATGGCGTGACTACTAACTTCCATTACAACAACATCAATATTATTATCTAATGCAGTAAATAATAAATTATATAATTCTAGTATATCTGGTGTTGTATTAGATAAGTCTTTAATTTTATCATCAATATAAAATCCTAAAGTACCTATATAACAACATTTAATTCCTAATTTTTTTAATAATTGGTAAGTAAGGAAACAAGTAGTAGTTTTTCCACTGGTACCGGTAACTCCAATAATTCTTAGATTTTTAAAATTAGTGGCATATTTATTAACTAAGTAATCTTTTAAATAACAATAAGTATCTGGCACAATAAGTGTATCAACATCATATTTACCATATTCACATACTATTTTTGTGGCACCGTTTTTTATTGCCTCTTCGATATAGTTATGTCCGTCAACAGTGTATCCTCTTAATGCTACAAATGTGTCACCAAGAACTACTTTTCTAGAATCTGTTTTAATATTTAACATTTTATCCCTCCATTTAATTATATGAAGTTCAAAAAAAAAATAAAAGGATAAATCCCTTTATTAGTAATTATTTGCTTTTCTTTCAAAGAAAGATTGTTTATGTTGACATACAGGACAAACCATTGGAGCTTTTTTACCAACAACAATATGTCCACAATTTCTACATATCCAGATAGTATCTCCATCATTAGAGAATACTAATTCATTGTTAATATTATTTAATAATTTTTTATATCTTTCTTCGTGTTCTTTTTCAATTTTTGCTACTTCTTCGAATAAGAAAGCAATTTTATCAAATCCTTCTTCTTTGGCAACTTTAGCAAAATCAGCATACATTTCAGTCCATTCATAGTTTTCACCTTCTGCTGCTGTTTGTAAATTACTTAAAGTATCTGATATTTCTCCACCATTTAATAGTTTAAACCATATTTTAGCGTGTTCTTTTTCATTATTTGCTGTTTCTTCGAATATTGAAGCGATTTGTTCGTATCCATCTTTTCTTGCTTTACTAGCAAAATAAGTGTACTTATTTCTTGCTTGACTTTCTCCAGCAAAAGCAGCCATTAAATTAGCTTCTGTTTTACTACCCTTTAATTCCATTTTTAAATTCCTCCTTCTGGCATTCTTCACAAATGCCCTTAAAAACTATTTCATAATCACTTACTATATTATTTTCAATTTTTTCTATCTTAGGAAATTTTGCATCAAATACATCAACTATCTTAGAACACATTTTACATATAAAATGACAATGAGGAATAACTTTATCATAATGTTTAACGCCATTAACCATTAAACTTATAATTAAGTTATCGTTTTCTAATCCTCCTAAATTTCTATAAACAGTACCTAAACTAATACTAGAAATCTGTTTTCTAGCCTCATCATATATTTGATAAGCATCCAAATGATTATTACTATTATTTATTATATCTAAAATAACTTTCTTTTGTTTAGTATTTTTCACACATACCTCCTAAATAGTAATGATTACTATTTAAGTATATCACACATCATATCTTAAATCAATGCATAATTAATTAATTTTTCCATATATTTTAACTAGAAAGGAATGGTAATAATGGAAATTCTAAAGGTTTCATCAAAATCTAACCCAAGTAAAGTAGCTGGTGCCATTGCCAACATTTATCGTGAACAAAAGGAAGTTGAAATTCAAACTGTTGGTGCAGGCTCACTAAATCAAGCTATTAAAGCTATTGCCATCTGCCGAGGTTTTGTAGCTCCAACCGGCGATAACTTAGTGGTCATTCCAGCATTCAATGACATAATAATAAATGGTGAACAGAAAACAGCTATCAAACTTATTATTACAAACAAATAACGGACTTTTAATCCGTTATTTTATTTTAAGTGAAATTACAATTGGATCAAATAATTCAAGCATTCCATGTACAAGGAAGAAATAACCAAGAACAAGTACTTGTATATCATTTTCATAATATAAATTCATCGTAGTAAGAAGTCCAGTTAAAATAAACAAAACTAAACATATTACTTCAAATATCCACATCTTATTTTTTCTATCATTATAATAATCACCTTTTTTTAACTTTATAAGTGATAACAAAATTATCCAAATAAGTAAGCACAAAGCTAAATACCATGGAACTTTATTAATATCCAAATACATAGCAACACCAAAAACAATCATAGATGCTAAACTTGTAAAAAGGCCTTCATAATCACCACTTTTGCATGTAAGCACAAACTTAATCATATTAAGAACAGCATATACCCCAAGCACTCCAAGAAATATAATTTTCACCTTCACAAAATGGAAAAGTGGAAACAAAAGCATAACACTTCCACAAATAATTAAAAACACAGATGCAATTAAATCAACTAATTGTTTTTTCTTCATAAGATTTTACCTCCACCTCAATTATAACATAAGAACTTTTATTATGTAAGTAAAAATTTTATAAATTTCTCTTTATTAATTGATTAAGTTCCACAGCATATTCCATCGGAAGTTCTTCTTTAAACTCGTCTATAAAACCAAGTACTATAAGTTCAGTGGCTCTCTCTTCAGGAATACCTCTACTCATTAAATAAAATAACACATCATCACTAATTTTAGAAACGGTTGCTTCATGTTCAATATTACTTGATAAATTACCAACAGCATTCACAGGTATTGTATCACTCATCGATTTATCATCAAGTATCAAACTATCACATTTAACCATTGCCTCACTATTTATTGCACTTTTTTTAATATCAACTTTTCCACGATATGTAGCATTTCCACCAGAACCTGCTATACTTTTAGAAACAATATTACTTTTAGTATTCTTTCCAATATGTATCATTCGAGCACCACTATCTTGTTCTTGATTAGATTTAGCAACACTTATTGTAATACATGTTCCCCTGGAATTATCCCCTTTTAATACGCAACATGGATATTTCATCGTAACTTTAGAACCAATATTACCATCAATCCATTCCATTATGCCATTATCATCAACAACAGCTCTTTTAGTTACTAAATTATACACATTTGTAGCCCAATTTTGTACCGTAGAATATCTACATTTAGCATTTTTACCAACATAAATTTCCACAATTGCGGCATGCAAACTAGACTCACTATAACTAGGTGCAGTACAACCTTCAACATAATGCAAACTAGAATTATCATCTACAATAATAAGTGTCCTTTCAAATTGTCCCATATTTTTACTATTTATTCTAAAATAACTTTGTAAAGGTCTATCAAGAACAGTATTTTTAGGAACATAAATAAATGAACCTCCACTAAACACCGCTGCATTTAAAGCAGCAAATTTATTTTCGGTAAAAGCTACAATCTTACCAAAATATTTTTTTACTAAATCTGGATATCTTTTTATAGCATCTTCAATTGATGTAAATATTACATTTTTCTTTTCCAACTCTTCAATCATATTATGGTATATTACTTCACTTTCATATTGAACACCCATACCGCCAAAATGCTTTTCACTTTCTAAAACACCCACACTATCAAGCTCATCCACAACAGGTTTTAAAATATTATTCCAGTTATTTTCTAATCTTTTATCTGCTTCATTATTTTTATAATAAATAACCTCATCAAAATTAAGATTAATTTCTGGCCCAAATTCAGGCATACCTTGTTCTACAAAAGAATTATAACCCTTTAATCTATAATCTAAAACCCAATCATCTTCATTTTTTATTTCATATATTTTTCTTACTTTTTCTTCACTTAATCCAACAATTTCCATCTTATTTATCTACTCCATCAAGTATTTTAACAGCACTCTTGCTTGATAAAAGTGCACAATTTTTTCTAGCAGGTTGCATATATATTTCATCAAAAACATTAAGTTCACCAAGAATTTCAGGATTATAATCTTCTTCATTAATCATATTTTGATAGTTTTTCATTATTTCTTTAGCATCATTAACGCTTTTACCAATCAAACTCTTAACAATAATACTTGTACTACTGGTACATATTGCGCATGCTTCCCCATCAAAACAAGCATCTACTACTATACCATCTTCTATTTTCATCATTAAATCAATATTATCTATACATGAATTACTTCTAGTGTTTTCTTTTATATAAGAATCATCTTTTTTTAATCCTTTATTCGTAGGATGTTGATAATTATCAAGTATAATTTCTCTTTTAGTTTCTTTATCCATTTTGTACCTCCATTAGTTTATCAATAAATTCTTTAACTATAACTTCTTTTTTATTACCATTTCCAATAAGAAAACCTTCCATAAGAATTCTTGTTGCATCTTTACTATTTATTCCACGACTTTCTAAATAAAACATTTTTTCTTTACTAAATTCTCCGATATAAGCTGCATGATTTGAAAAAGTATCATAATTTCTA
>OLHG01000813.1_pt1 | contig 21186 bp, 39 predicted proteins | sample 1605971 | NCBI WGS metagenome assembly OLHG01 (sample SAMN03283289) | human gut metagenome | biome: human-associated habitat; material: feces | host: Homo sapiens | place: Peru | collected 2012 | reverse complement strand
ACTATAGTTAAATTATCTCTTGGTACATCAAAGAACTTCTTTTTTAGCCAATGATTAATATCAATCGGATTAAATGATATAACTATCTGCTTTTTTGTACCTTTACCTCTTAATCTGACATCTAATTGATTAAAATCACCCTCTAATATTTCAGAAGCTTCTTCTATCCATATGTCAGTAAGTTCACCTTTACTAAAAGTAACCGATTTTAGTTTTTCAACGTCGTCTAGTCCGCTAAAAATAATCTCATTACCATTTAATAAACATTTAATTCTTAAATCACTTTCATTTATTTTAAAGTGCATACCTAAATGCCACTTATTGATAACTTGCTTAAATAAAGCAAATGTACTATCTCTATTACTCTTACCAGTAGCACGAACTGTTAATAAGTTCATTAATTTTGAATTAAGTATTTTATATATGTATCTTTCAACAATGAAAAAAGATTTGCCACTACCAGCGCCACCATAAAATATCAAATATCTGCTTATATTATCTAAATAAGGTATATATACATCATTAAATACTTTTTTCGATATTTTTATGCTTAATTCCATTATTCATCTGTCAATTCTATATTTATAGTTACTCTCTCATTGCTCGTTGGATTACCTTGAGCCAAAGCTCTCTTATCGTATATAGTCCCTATTGCTGTAGTAATTTCACTTAATCCGTTTATTTGAAGTTTATTTATTCGTTTAATCAAAGCTTTCTTTTCACTATCATTAAATTCTTCATTTTCCAAGTTTAAAGCTTCTTCTAATATTTCTTCTAATTCTTCTTGCTTTTCTAAAGCAGTGTCTAACCTTTTTTCAAGTAACTTAGTTGCCTTGTCAATAATCTGATTTGCTTTTTCTACAAATTCATCTCTTTTTTTGCCGCATAGTATAGCAAAATCTTCATTATCTTTGTTATCTGCTATCACTTTTCTGACAGTTGATTCTGGAACATTTAAACTTCTCCCTGTTTCACTATAATTTCTTGTTACAGCATAGCTAAGCATTATTTTATATATCATTTCATTATTAAGCTTCTTACCTTTAGCCATTTTTATCACTTCCTATTTTTATACAAGTTTGACTTCTTGTTTTTTATTTTGTTCTTGTCACTCTTTTCAGATATTCTCTTTTAATTAAAATCTTCCCGTTTTTTGTTCTGTCTGAAATATGTTCCTTTTCAAAAAATAAAAGAAGGTCATGTATCCTTCTTAAATTTTCTATATCAATTTTACCTTTTAAGTTTTCATCTACCATTTCTGAAGTTATCCTGTAGAATATTTCCGAATCAACACGTTCAATAATATGAAGATAGTCATGTGATGTCTCCTGAACTAGCAAAGCACCGTTCCAACGGACATATCCTTCAGAAGGTATAGCTAATCTTTTACAATCTTTGTGAGCTATTATTAGATGATGAAAAGATAAACTTTCTTTTCTTTTTACTTCGTAGCCCATAAAATCTACACCAAGTTTTTTGATGTTAAACTCATCATACATTAGTCTAGTAATTGTCTTCATGATGATTCTCGTTATTTTTGTAATATTCAACATGCTCTAAAGCAATATTTAGTATAGCTAGAGCAAAAAAAGGTGATGATGCTATTATTAACAGAAGTAATATTAATATTTTTTCCATATTTCCTCCAACAACTAAAAAAGAGCATTTCTGCTCTCTTTTAAGAATTAACAAGATAAATAGCATGTGGTCTTTTCAAATTTTCCACACTATCATCATACCATATAAAAAGTGTCACGGGGTGTCATAAAATATTTTTTTAAAATTAATCTATGAATCTTTTCTTTTTATACTTTCTATAAACATTTCTGCAAAAGCTTTTTGACCATTTGACTTCAGCTGCTATTTGTTCCCACGTCAATTGTTCATAAACGCCATTAACCAACTTACCCTTTTCTTTTAGCTGAATAATAACACTTTCAATCTCTCCATATTTCATCAAAATCTTTAACTCGTTTTCAATCCACTCTATTAAATTAAGTTTTCTACTCTGTATATAATCAAGTGTATTATTTATTTGCTTTTCGTCCTCTAATTCAGCATATTTTAACAATCTGTCTTCCCTTTTTCCTCCGTCAACTACTTCTTGACGAATATCTGTCGCTTTAGGACTTATTAAACTTAATAACTTTTCTTTTTCATTTAACCAGTAATTATATTCATTTTCAAATTGTTCTAATTTTCTATTTGCTTCTTTTAGAGTCATTTTTGTTCTCCTTTTTATTTCTTCATTAGTTCACTTTGTAACCTGTATCCTTCAAGTTCCCAGATTTTATTAACCAACTTGTCCATGCAAATTTCTTCGCCCATTTTCATATCAAAATTGGCTGGGTCAACGCAACTCGAACTTTCAATGATTACAAATCCATTTGGTAATGTTGCCTTTAAAATTGTTGTTTTATCACCATATTTTTCAACTTTTATTAGCGTATCTTTCAAAATATTATCTATATCTTTTTTATTTACCCTATTTATCATAATTAATCACCTACCTTGAAACTTAATTCTTCAAATTGTTCCCTTGTAACTATATTTCTAATTTCATCATTCTTATAACCATAGGCATTTTCATTATTTGTATATACCCATTTAATATTATTCTCATCAGTCTTAATACTAATCACTTTAGAACCATTAACATAATCTCCTACTTCAATTAAATCGATGACATCGAAACTTGCTTTTATAATATTTTCTTTAAGAATAATATCTTGCCACATTTCGTTAAATTCAATAGCAATATTATCTTTTCCTATCGTTGTAATTTTTCCAATCTGTCCTCTTTTAGTTCTTACATACATTCCAACTTCTAATTTCATTTTTTACCTCCTAATTTATAACATTTATTTATATTTAGGCAACTTACTAATTTTATTTTCTTTATATGTGATTTTCTAAATCTCACACCATTTTCTCTTATATTATTACCTACAAAATAATAATTTTTCATATCTAACAATTTTGTCTTATTCATATAGTCATTGGTTGAATACAAATAGCCTCTAAAGGTATCATTATCAAGCAATATGACTTCTACCATTTTGTTTAAATATTTTTGCTCAAATTCATTTCTTGTCATCTATATCTCCTATTATTTCTTTGTATCTTTTTAGGGCTGTTGAATAAATATACATAGCAGTTTGTTTGTTGGTTGTATCAAGTGTCGATGAAGACTTTATCCCATCTTCTAAATAACTTATAAACTCTCTTTCTTTTTCTTCAAGTTGTTTCTTTAATTGCCTTATTTCTTCTTGGCAACTATTTACTAAACTATTTAATTGTTCTTTTTCAGCCATAGTAGTTTTATAACCTACTACTGCATTTAAATATTTTTGTTGTAATCCATAGTTTTCATCTAATAAACTGATATCAGTTATATTATGTTCTTCTCTTAATTTGCAATTTTCATTATAAAGCCTATTATTGATTTCCTTTAATTCTTGATTTTCTCTTGCTTTTTCCATTAACAATTTAATAAATTGAGTTCTACCACAATCTTTGGTTTTTTCATAAAGCTCATCAAATAATAATTCTTCGTTATCTAACATTTGTTCCACTTCCTTGTTCTAGTTCTTGCATTGTTTTCAAAGTTGATTTAGCGTGTTCTCCATATATCTTGTCCCATCTTGAAGCTTCATCACCTGAACCGTAATCTATGACAAGTTTTAAATCTTCTTTTAACTTTTCCCAATTAACAAGCAACTTATCATACTTTTTACTTAATTTATCTAGCCTTGCCATTATTTTGTCTGCTTTTATTATTTCAGTTATATTAATTGAACTTTCTTCTTTTGCTTTTGAAATTTTGCTAAATAGTTCTTCAAATTCGTCTCTAGGAATTAAATAATGGTCTGAGCCTTGTATATAATATTTGCTATAATCTTCTATTTTCATTTTGACACCTCTTTTAATATATCCTCTAAATTCCATACAAATTCTCTTGCTTCATCAAAATCAAGAACGAATGTATAGGCACCTCTTCTTTCATTATTGTGAATACAAGTGCCATTATCTTTACTTTTTATTAAACTTTCAATTTTATCAATTACTTCTTTTTGCTTTTTGATTGTTCCTAAATCTCTTTCATGACATTTTTTATAATTGGCTAATTGTATTCTTTGTTTTTTATTCCTTTGCTGTGCGTTTGTTAAATCTTCTTTTAATCTTTGTACTCTATAATCCATATTTCTTATTTCTCCTTTTCAAATAATTTTTCAGTAATTAATGTTAATTTATCAGTTTTATTCTTTTGTAAGTATGTATGTTTACATACTTACCTAGTTAGTAAATACATTTATTTACTTTTTCAGCCATTAATTGACCTTTTTCTCTGACTAACCGTATTTATTAATTTAGCTGTTAATAGTCCTGTTTTTGTTACTTCATAATTACTAGAAAGCAAGCGCATATTTTTAGCAGTTAGTTTATCTTTGTTCTCTACTAAAATCAAATTACTTAAATCACAATTTTCTTTATTACCATCACCATGCATAATGCAATATCCTTTTGGAATTTTACCATGTGCTTGTTCATAAACATATCTTCCTTTTTTTATCCACTTATTTGGCTGCTTTACTTTCACATAAACATAACCATTAGTACTCGTGAATTCGGCACCAATCTTTTGCTTATTTGATGGTCTGTGCCCAACTTTAAATCTGGTGTCTAATCCACTTTTTATTTTGTGATTTTTTTTATATCTTTGAATTTGACTAATTGTTAAATTTAATGAAAATTCTTTGTTAATTAATTCTGTTAGCTCACTAGAATTTTTATCACTAACATTGTTTATTAAAAATTCATGTTGCTCTTGATTTAATAACTTATTCATTTTTCAAACCTATGAATTCTAATTGTTTGCTATCATCTATTTTTTCTTCCTTAGCAAGTTTCATAGCCTTAATACAAGTGTTAGTGTTAGCAATAATTTGCTGTGCTATTTGCGATACTGCATATGATTTCCGTATTTCTTTTTCAAAATCGGCACCTTCATCATTAAGAGCTGATAATTGTTCGAATAAGATTGTATTCAAATCATTAAGTGTCGATAGTTTTTTTGCTTTTCGTGGCGCTGCAACAATTATTTCTTTTTCTTTCTTTAATTCTTCTTTCACAAATGCCTCTCTTTCGTTTTTGTCAAGATATTCTCTTACTTTTTTTATTCCGCTGCTGACTTTAACTCTAATCGCTTCAGGACTAACGTTAAATTTTTGAGCTATATTTTTGTACGTACTTGGTGTATAATCTTCTAATCCAAAATACATTTTAATTGCAAGTTTGTTTTTTTCGTTTTTTAAGTGATTAACGGCGTATAGTATCCTTTCTATTTCTAATTTGTTTTGTACTGTTTTTTCTATGTCTACGTCTAAATCTGGTATAAAATCTTCTAATTCAGTTTGTTCATTTGTATCACCTACTAATGTGTTTAATGAAACATCTCGTCCGAACGGATTACATCTTTTATTCCTACTACGTAAATACATCCCACGGCAAATTTCGTTTTTAATAGTTTTGTACAAATAAGTGCTTGGTTTTCCCTTACTTTCATCGTACTGTTCGGAACCTTTTACCAATCCTAATAAGCCATCATCATAATACTCTTGGAATTCATCTTTCGTTAACCATTTTAAGTTCATCTTTTTTATGCAATACTTAATTAGATTTATATTATTAGTTATTAATTCATCTTTTGTCATACGCCCTCATTCAGCTTTATAAAATCTATCACTAACTTTAACAAGTCATTTTTAGAGATTGTTATTAATTTTTTGGTTCCCGTTTTCTTTTCTAATTCATACTCTTTTATAAGCTCTTTGGTTAACCACTCAAGTGAGTAATCTAATTTTTCTCTCATACCTACCTCCATAAAAATAAAAAAGACAGTCAACACCACCTACCAGCTCAGATGTCACTGTTTTTGCTGTAAAACTCACTGTCTTTTATATAAGGTTTAAATTGACAAAAACAAAATTATTCGTCATTTAGGGGGTTATGGTGGTTTTAATTTTATTAAATATTATTTAATTCTTTTATTACCCCATTTATTAATTCTTTTAGCTTGTCTCCACAAGAATTGTTCATTCGTAATTTTTCTTGAATATAAGTTCCAAGTTTAATATCATCGGGTACAAAGGCATAAGATGTATAGTCAATTATACTCACAAACAAATAATCTTGCCTTATGCCTCGTTGAAAATCACCACACTTAGTATCTAATCCGCATTTAAAAATAATATCCAAGTGTGTTTCTTTTTCGTCTGTCCAGCCTATTCCTACTGTTTGTCCTTCCGATAGCTTCTTAGCCAAAATTTGAAATGTTTGATTTCCATTTATAATTTCACCCCACGTATCTTGATTCATCTTTATCACTTCCTATTTCTTCAAACTTTTTAGCACGTCTTTTTCTTGCCCTTTGCCAATTTTCATTTAACTCTAACATGGCAATCTTCCAATTATGGTTATAGATTTTGCCGTTAACAAATAACCATGTCAATAACCAAAAATCGCTTGTTAAAATAAACTGTGAAAGTTTACCACCGATAAATAAATTCAATATTGAAATAAAATAAATAAATATTAACGATACTGCTATTACTTTATTTCCTATCGTGTTGTAATCTTTTTTGCTGTGTGTCTTTGCAAATTCATATAATTCTTCTTCAGTATTTGTCTGACTACTCATTATTGCTTCGTTATCTTTACTAAAATAAACTTTGCTATCTGCATAATTTTTAAACAAAACCCATTTTAATGGTTCTTGCATGCGTGAAACACTTAAATGATAATCATTTCCTAGCAATCTTCTTATTTCACTTTCTCTTTTCATTATCTCACCTCGTCAAAAATTGATATTTGTCCTTTTAAAACAGTCTGTTTGCTTTTTGAACAATTATTTAACAATCCCTTTTTTTCTAAAAAATCCTGTATTATTTCCAAATACTTATTTGTTAATCTTGTATGAAACTTGTACATCCTTATTGCGTATGCTACTTTCTTGTTAATTCTTTGATTCATTAAAGTTCACTCCTAAAACTATTGTTGAGTTCTTCTCTACATTGTCGATAAACAACTCTACAGAATTCATGCATTGTCATTAAAATTCTGTATTTGTGATATGCCCAATTATACAAGTTAGTTTTTGAAACATCTAATTCTTTTGCATATTTCGAGACATTTAAAGTTATTTCACTCCACCTGTCAGCGCAGACAATCATTTGTACAGCTAATTGATATGCAGTGTCTCCGTCATCACTTGATAATGCCTCAAAGTTATCTTTCAACGTTTTATATTGGTCAATGTCTTCTTTTAGAACCTCTAACATTTTTAATCGCTCTCTTTTTGAAAGAAATCATCATTAGACTCTTCAACTGTTGATTCAGCATACTCGGCTTCTGAAATGTTGTTTTGAGCAATTTCGTTTTGTGGTAACTCAAAATCCAAATTCATTTCAGCAGCATCATACATTGCTTGTAACTCTTCTGGAAAAGCTTCACGTAAAGCTTGTACAAGTGCAACTTTTCTTATCATCGTTGCTGGTTTTCTTTGCCATTGAGAGTTTACTTCTCCATCCTTTGTTTTTCCAATGTACTCATCTAAAGAAACTTCATTTTCAATCGGTTGTTCATAACCCTTTATAAAAACTTTCGCCCAACCACCGACCAAATCTTCATCTGGTAATTTAAAAGTTCCTGTTCTGCGCTCGATTTCACCGTTTTCGCCTACTACAATAATTCCTGCGATATTACCTGCATAATTTTCATTTCGATAAGCTCTTTTTAAAATTGCATCTTTACCAGTTACAAGCGTTGCTGGTTGATTACCATATTTAATCAAATATGCTTCTCTTAGAAATGGATTCAACTTTTGGAATTTACACAAATTTAAAAACATTACCACTTCTTGGTCTGAAACATTTCCACCACCATTAACAAGATAATTTCTTATTATTGTTGGACTTAATTTAACCTTTTGCCCGTTGCTTTCATATTCAACAATTTTGCTCTCTTGTGTTTGATTCATTAATTTATTTTTAATCATTATTCAACTCTCCCATATTCAATTTTATTTGCTATTAAGAATTCTTTTAATAATTGCTTTTGAATTTTTGTTACATGTACTCGAAAATCTAAAATTTCTATATCATCATCTTTGCTGTCGGTAACATCAAAGCCATCAGCTTTAACATCTGCCTTTATTTCTGCAGCAATTTTATTTTTCTTTTGTTCAAATTCTAATTTTTCTATTCTTTCTTTTTCTAATAGCGCTTGACTTATATCTAATGTTTGAAGGTATTTGTCTAGCATAAATGTTCTATATCGTTCATCTTGACCTTCGATAATAGTGATTCCAGTAGCAAAACTTCCAACTTTGTTTGTAATTGCTTCTTTAACTTTTTTTACGTCTGCTGAAACGTTTAACCATTTTTCATCAAAAATCATATCGAAAGTTAAATAGTTACACTCATTTATGCTTTCAAAATATTTTTTTAATTTATCAAGCTTTTCTTCTTTTTGTTTATCTTCAAAGCGTTTTATTTGTGTTTCTATTGCTAATTTAGGTTTATTCACTAAAGCAACTAGTTCTTTTATTTTGTTTTCAAAATCAACGTATGGTTGATTCCACTCCTTCTTAATTCTTTTTCTTTCACTTTCAATTGTTTCAACTAATTTGTTTAAGTCGGTACGCGTCTTTTTAGCGTCCTTCATCGTGTCATCCGTAAACACTAAATTTTGATATTTTTCAAGTTGAGATTCCAATTCTTTTTTTAATTCCTCAAAATTAAACCCAATTGGTTTCAATTCATATTGCTCTATTTTTAATTCCATGTTAATTCTCCTATTTTTTTAAATCCCTGGCAAAATTAATCCAGGTCTTTGTTTTTTTAAGATATTTTCGTTCCAGAAAAATACTTCTTTTTCTTTCACAAATTTTAAATCTTCAATTACTTCCTCACGTGTAAAGTAATAATCTCTTATTTCTTGTCTATCTTTATCCCAAGCAAATTTTAGCTTTGCTCTTAACCAAACAAAATCATAGTTAGTTACAAGAAGATAATGTAAGCATTGTAAATAGTAACTTGAAGGTATTTGATTATTCCACTCATCTAACATCTGACGGTTCATAATCTCGGTTGTTTTAATTTCTAAAATACCTTTTGCATTGCTACTTTTTTCGGTTAATTCTCCATCCAAACTAGCTTGCATAAATTTATATTCTTCATTTTGTAAAATCATAAATTCATCGTGAAACAATTCATATTCCGGATGGTCTAACATAAACAACAATCTAATTGATTCTTCAGCGTCATGTCCGTATTTAGTTTTTGTACTATCAACTTTTTCTGCTTCCTTGATTCCAACTTTTTCTTCCCACAAAGCAACATTTGTTTTATATTTGTTTACCCCTAAAATACATGCAGCATCCGAACCACCAATGCCTTTTTTTCTATTGCTTAACCACTCATCACGATTTGAAGCTTTGATTCTGATAAAAGGTTCTTTCATGCTACTTCAATTCGTCTAAAAGCTTATCAAGTGCTTTGTCTAATACCTCATCTAATTTTTTTGAAATAGATTCTGTTTTTTCTGATTTTTCAGTTTGTTCATTTTCAGTTTTGTCCTCTTTATGTTTGTTACCATAATCAATCATATCCTGAGCTAATTTGTGTAGTTCTTCACCTAATCTAATAAAATCCTTTTTATTTTCTTCTATCGCTTTTATATGAATCAAACTAAAATAAACACTCAATTTTGCTTTCACTAGACAAAAAAAATTTAGATATTCTTCATCTTTGATTGTTGTAAATTCAGGCTTTTTACTTCCTAATTCATTAGCAATTTTTATAACAGCTTCAATACCACCTTTTTCAAATTGGCTAATTACTGCCATATCAATCATAAATTTTTGCGTATTTTCTAAATTCATAAAATTCATATTATTATTCCTTCTTTCTTCTATTTGTTTTTTATTCTTATTAATTTGCCACTTTCGAAGTAGTTTTTTATTTCCTTCAAATCTGGCGCTCTTTTACAATTTTTTAAAAAATTAATTTTACAATTTGCTTCTTCAAGAAGCTTATTAAATTTTTGGTTTTTTTCTTTTTCTATAGCAAGTAAATTATCAAGTTCATCTTTCTCTTTTTCTAGTTGATTTCTTTTTGCTATAACTCCTCCAAGTCTACCTGCTACCGCTCTACGACTTGCTTCAAGCTCACTTAGTTTTACTTTTAACTCTACAATTTCATCCTTCAAATCTTGATTTTTTAAATTTAAATTATGAATTTTCTTTTCTTTCGTAAAGTTCTCTTCAATTAAATTGTCGTTTTCTTCTTTGACATCTTTATAAGTGCTTGTCCACTTAATGATTTTTTCCAACACTAGAACACACCTTCTTTTTTCAGATATTCCATTAGCCCATCCAAATTAGAATCTTTAACAAAGTAAAATACGTTTGTTTTAAATTCTTCATATTCTTTTTCTAACTCGTCCTTTTCATTTTCCAAATTCAAATAATCTGCGAAAGGAACTAATGAAGGTTCTAAAGTTTGTTCATAAGCGTCTTGTTCTAAAATAAATTTCTCACTCATCCTCTTCCCTTTCTGAATCTTCCAACCAGTTATATTCAAAGATGTCCTCGCGCGCGCACGCGTTATTATTTCTTTCATCTATATAATATTCTTTCTTTCTTATATTATTGTTTGTGTTCACTTGTTGTTCACTTGTTGTTCGCTTGTTGTTCACTTGTTGTTCAGTTGCTTGGTACATATCCCATTTTTTTATTGATATTAAACGGTTTCGTGAAGTTGTTTGTTGTTCAATAATTTCACTTTTTTGAAAAATACCTAACACTCTCTGTACCTTACTGCTGTTCACTTTTAATTTTTTAGCAATAGTGTCTCTACTCGTGATTAACTGTCCGGGCATTAATTCAATTTGCTGACCGTCAAAAAAAGCACTGAGTTTTTTGTGTGTTGCGCTGAGCAATAAATACACAAATATTGCTAAATGGTCACTATCTTTTAAAACAATAGGATTTGCCAATATCTTTCTATAAATCTTTATATAACCGTTCATAGACACTACCACTTTTGACATTTTTTAATAAATGTGCTATAATCACCTTGTTCATTTGAACAAAGGGACTTTGTGTTTTGTGGGTTCCTTTTTTTATTATCTTTTTATTCATATTGCCTCCTAATTTATTGCTAAAATGAATAGTGTTATATAAAGCAAAATCAACATTGTGACTCCAAAAATATTTTGCAATTTTGATTTAAAAATCTCTGTTTCATTTTTCTTTATTTGCTTTAATTTTGATTTTTGTATCATTATTTTATGAAACGTGTTAGCTTTCTGATAGTTATTATGTATCGCACTCATAAGCTTTTGTTCTTCGTTATAATCACGTAATGCTAATGCTTCAGTAATCATTTTTCTCACCTCCTAGCTTGTCCACATTTATTCCACATTTCTGTGGATTTTTTAATATATTAAACGTGGGTCATTATTAACTTTTAATTGTTCTATTTCTTCCGGTGTATAGAACCAACTGTCTACATTTTTACCTGCAGAACGTTGTTTATCAGCTATTTTGTTAATTGTGTCATATACATTTTTGAGGTTTTGTTTTTTTTCTTCAGGTGTTGATGAAGAAAATATTTCAATTTCAGTTTTACCTATTTTAAGTTTCATTTTTACCTCCTATTTTTATATATATTCGACAAGAAATTATTTGTTTCTTAATCGTGGTAGATTTTATCTGTCGTGCTAAGACTGTTTTTTCCCGTGTAACCCTCCTTCACCTATTTATTATTTAGTTTAGCGATTTCTTTTTCGTGCATATATTCACACACGTTTTTAAAAAAAATTTGCTTATCAACTCTATAATAATTTAACAATTGTTCAAGCCGTTCGACTGACAACCCCGAAGCATTATTTTCATATCTACGTAAAGTCTCTCGATTAATTCCCATATTTATTGAGACATCAGCCAATTTCTGGTTGTTCTTTATACGTGTAACTTTTAATTCTTTACCAATTGCATCGAGCATTTTTATACCTCCTATCTGCTTTCAATTATATGTGCATATTTGCACGCTGTCAATACCTAATGTGCAAATTTACACAAAAAAAGTTGTTTTTGTGTTTTTTTATGTTATAATGTATACATCGGAAGGAGGTATATATGGCAGAATTTCTTAATAAAAACATTAGATATTTACGCATGTTAAAAAATATGTCGCAATTAGAGTTAGCCGAAAAAACCGGCGTTGACCGCTCAACGATTTCTAGAATTGAAAACAATGAAGTTGAAACAACAGTTGATAACGCAATTAAAATAGCGGAGGCTCTAAATGTCTCAATTTTAGATTTAGTTGGTACCGATATGAAAACTTTTGATTCGGATATTAATAAAAAATATGAGTACACCAAAACCATTTCAGATGAAGACGGTTATACTATAGAAATTAAAACTGATATCCCCTTCGAAAAGTTGCCAAAGGATGAACAACAAGAAATGATTGACTCAGCAATGGAAGACTTGTTAAAAACAAAAAAAGAAATACGTCAAAAAGGCGAATAAAAACGAAATATATACTTTTATACAAAAAAACATATATTTCATACGAAAAATGTTAAAAAATTAGTTTTTTGAATTATTATAACTCTGCGAAGAGGAGTTATAATCTATGAAGTATATAGTAATAATCAAACATAAAGACAAACCAATTAAATTTTTGGTAAGAAATACCAGCATTGAATTAAAGAAAGAAATGCTATAATTAACCTATAAAATAGAAAACTCTAGCAGTATCGGAGTGAAATAAATGATTAATTATATAATTGTAGATGATATCAGTTTTTTTCTAACTATGGTTGAAAAAAATATTGATAAAATTATGTTTGAGAAAAATAATAAGTATAAAGTTTATAAATTCGAAAATTTTAATGAAGATTTTTGGAGTTTAGTAAACAAAAAGTTAGAAAATGTTTTTTATATTTTAGATATAGAAGTTAAAGACGAAAATGGAATTACAGCAGCACGTAAAATCAGAGAATTAGATAAAACGGCTGAAATTTTATTTATGACAGTTTATGACACCGAAGAATATAAATACATGATTTTGACCGGTTCAATAAAACAAATTGGTTTTATAAGCAAAGTACAACTAACTGAAAGTCTTTCTTACAAAATAAATGAATTTGTACACACAGTAAACGATAATGCTGTAATTAACTTTAAAGAAAACGGTGTAATTGCAAATATAACGTTAGACAGTATCTTATATTTAAATACAACAGATAGAACAACTAAAATTCACGTGTTGTATAATACGTTCGAATCATATAAAGGTCTTAACTTTTACGAGAAAATACTAAATGAAAAATCAAACAATTTTGTTAGAACACATAGAAATTGTGTTGTAAACATTAAAAGCGTGAAATATTTTGATTTTAAAAATAAAGAAATATTATTTCGTAACAATAAAAAAATCAATTTACTTTCTTCAAAATACAAGAAAGAAATTGAAAATAAATTTAATTAAAAGTATGCTAGTACAGGTGCTTTGGAAAGGAAAAAAAATGATTGTTATTATATGTTTTCTTGCATTGCTAATATTTTCTTGGTGTTACTCTATGCTTTTTAATTGTTTAGCCAATTACATCCCAAAATACAAACCAACTGTAATTATTTACATCATTATAATAGCTATATTGTATTGGCTTACCTATGGAGCATTAAACAAGTATTCTAACCCAATAACTATATGTAGTATCATAGCAGGCGTACTGGCATTAATTACAGTAAAAAAACAATAAAAAAAAGACCTCACTACTGGCATAGTGAAGTCAAAAATATAGAAAAAACAAAAAATCTACCACGATTAATTCTTTTTCTATGTCATTAATTGTAGCATAGAAAGAAGAATTTATCAATAAATTTTATAGAAAGAGGTGCTATAATTGATGAGAAAAAAAGTAGCATATTTAAGAAAATCACGTGCTGATATAGAGCTAGAAAATGTGACTGGAGAAGATACATTAAAAAGACACAGAGAAATAATCAAAAATCTAGCAAAACAAAATTCTATTATCCTCGACGAATACTTTGAAGAAGTCGTTTCTGGTGAAACAATACAAGATAGACCTAAAATTCAAGAATTACTCAAAAAGATTGAAAATAACGAAATTGAAGAAGTATACGTTGTAGATGTTGATAGATTGGCGCGTGGTGACACTGAAGACCAAGGAAGAATCACTAAAACCTTTAAATTTGGAAACACTAAAATTGTTACTCCCGGAAAAACATACGACCCAAACAATGAATTTGATGAAGATTTTTTTGAATTCGGACTTTTTATGTCTAGAAGAGAATATAAAATAATCAATAAACGTCTAAATCGAGGAAGACTTTCTTCTGTTAACGAGGGAAAATTTATAGGTTCTGTTTGCCCCTACGGATATTCAAAAGAAAAACTAAAAGGGCAAAAGGGTTATAAACTAATAATAGATGATGAAGAATCAAAAATAGTACAAATAATCTTTAATCTAGCATCGTCTGGAATTGGCGCTTCAAATATTGCTAATCACCTAAATAAAATAGGCTCCAAACCAAGGAAATCAGAAGTGTGGGTATCAGCAAGCATAAGAGACATTATTCATAACCCAGTCTATTTTGGTATGATAAAATGGGGATATCGAAAAACAGAAAAGAAAATGATAAATGGATTGGTGTACAAGTCACGTCCTAAGCACGAAGACTACACTCTTGTCAAAGGTTTACACAAATCAATAGTTGATGAAGAAAAATGGTTGTTGGCAAACAAAAATTCAAAGTTAAAAGCTGGCAAATCTACAAAAAAAAGTCTAATTTTGCATAATCCAGTAGCAGGCCTAGTAAAATGTGCTGTGTGTGGTAGAAGGATGCAAAGAAGAAATTATCGTTCAGGTCATATTGATGGATTAATTTGTCCACTACCTCACTGTAAAAATGTCGGCTCTCATCTGTACCTAATAGAAAATCGTATTTTGGCTTCATTACAAGAGTTTTTAAAGCATTATGAAGGAATTCTCTCTACGTATCAAAAAGAACAAATACAAGAGACTTTTGACGCGAATAACATAGAACTAATAAATAAAGAAATAGAAAAAACCAATAATCAGTTAAATAAGGCTTTCGATTTATTAGAACAAGGCTTATACGATGACAACACTTTTATAGCTAGAAGTACAATATTAAAAAATAAATTGCAAGAATTAAAATTAGAAAAAGAGAAGTATATTAGCACTTCTAAAACAAATAAAATAGAAAAAATTAAAAACATTATTCCAAAATTAGAAGAAGTTTTAAAAAATTACAATACTTCTTTAACAGCGGAAGATAGAAACAACTTGTTAAAGTCAGTTATAAATGAAGCACATTATCTTAAAACTGTAAAAGGACATAATCACGAAGATGAATTCACCTTAAAAATAGATATAAAATTATAATACTATCGTTTATGAACCAATTCCTCTGTCCCAATATCAGATAATAAAGCTTTACCTCTTTCATCTGGCATTGTATACCTTTGATTTAAATATCTAAGAGCAGCAGCCATTTCACCATTAGCTCCACCATATTGTTCAACTAAATACTTTGCCATTTGCAAATCTTTTCTACTAATATTAATAGGATATTGCAATCTTTTTTCATATTTCCACATTAGTTATTACCTCCGTCCCATGGCCATTTATCATTAGTCCAACTAAAAGGACTAGTAGTCATATATGGATTATTAACTTGAAGTGGCCCATATTTAGATTGATAATTATTTAATAATTGTGCATATATTTTTTGATATTCATTAAATTTATTAATCATATTCATATCATTTGGATAATTATCTAAATATAGATTTAATTCATGCATAGCAAACTGTATTTGATCTATATTTAACAGCGCCTCTTCTTGTTCGCTTTTAGGAACCAATCTCATAGGGGTGTAATTTTTATATGGGGCATACAAATTGTTAAATAAATTACCTTTTACAAAGCCTTCATATGGTCCATATAAATTATTATTCATAGATTGATTTACATTATTATAGGAATTGTCTTGGGGTAACATTTCATTAAAATCATTTGTGCCATTTAAAAATGCTTGATAGTCAAAATTATTCATTATTTTCCTCCTCAATTTAATCTATGTAATAATGCCTAATGCGTATGGGATTTTGACTATAAAAAAATAGTCCGAAGACTATTTAAATATTTATTTTAATTTAACTAATACATATATGCTTTCAACAAGGTCGCACACTTCAGTAACCAATAATAAAATTCCAGATAATAATGTGATTGCAATTATAGTACTAAATGGATTAATAATAATTATTATTCCTAAAATGATTGTTAAAATTGATGCTGCTACTAACCAAGCCCAACCACTATCTGGTATAGTACTTAGATTAATTGCTAATTGTAGTTTTATTATATTTTTAGCAATAATCCATATACCTAAAACTACAGGAAATACATTAATAAGTTCTTGCCTATAAACTAAAGTAAGAGTACCAGCTAGAATTGTCATTATTCCTTCTAACAAATCAAAACTCATTAAACGCATTTCATCTTCAATATTAAAGTATGAAAATATTCTCATAAATCCATCGATAAGTAAAGTTATTCCAAATACCATAACAATAAATTCAAGTGATTTCATTGGCTTAAATATCAAGAACAACGAAATTATTATCATTAATATGGATACCACTAATGAATATTTTTCATATTTTTTTACATAGTTCTTTATCATTTTTATCCTCCTTTTATTATTATACCTACTATGCTAGATATAATACACCTTTATAATATAACTCTTCTTTGTGAAAATCAAATGTAATTTCCAATAAAATTATTACATTGACATTGTTTATTTTTAATCTTTCTTGTATAATATGTTCGTTAGAAAAGAGGGGCTATTATGAACTCAAATAATAAAACTGCATTAATTACTGGTGCTAGTAGTGATATTGGAACTGCTATAACTAAAAAATTAGCAAGTATGGGATATAACGTAATTATCCACTATTTTAAAAATAAAGATGCAGCACTAAGTCTTGAAAAAGAAATTATCCACAGTTACAGTGTAAAAACTTTAGTGATAAGTGCCAATATCGCTAGCGAAAATGAAATAACTAATATGTTTACCACTATTCGAAATGATTTCCCACAACTAGATATTTTAATTAACAACGCTGGTATTGCTATGGACAACGACATATATGATAAAACTAAAGATGAATTTCTAAAAGTACTAGAAGTTAACTTAATAGGAACATTTTTAGTAACTAAAGAAGCAACTAAAAACATGAATAAAGGAATAATAATAAATATTTCTTCAACAGATGGAATAGATACATATAATGACTTAAGTATGGACTACTGCGCTTCTAAAGCAGGAATTAATTCATTAACTAAAACATTAGCAATGCGTTTCCCAAACATAAAAGTAATCGCTTTAGCACCCAATTGGGTAAAAACAAAATCCGTTTTAGAAATGGACCCAGCTTTTTTAAAACAAGAACTAATCCGTATTGGCCAAAGGGAACTTATAACTACTGATGAAGTAGCAAACAAAGTTGAAGAACTAATATTAGATAACACCATAAAAAGTGGTAGTATTATAAGAATAGATAAATAAGGAGTATATTATGAATAATCAATTAAAAACTAATGAAGAAGTTATAAAGCTAAGTATAGAAGCCGAAAAAGCATGTGAAAAAGAATTCAAAGAAATAGACAATTTATGTGAAAGAAACTCTCTAAAAGTATTAAGAGCATTTAATAGAAATCATGTATCAGAAATGCATTTTAATTCAACTACTGGATATGGCTATAACGATATAGGAAGAGACACAATTGAAAAAGTTTTTGCCGATGTATTAGGAAGTGAAGACGCTTTAGTTAGAAGTCAATTTATTTCAGGTACACACGCTCTAACAGTAGCACTTTTCGCATATCTAAGACCTAATGATATTATGTTAAGTATTACTGGTAAACCATATGATACTCTAGATGAAGTAATAGGTATTAAAGAAAATAACAGTTCATTAATGTCCTTTGGAGTTAAATATGAACAAATAGATTTAATAAATGATGACTTCGATTATACAACTATTGAAAAAACTCTAAAAAGTAAAAAAATAAAACTAATAGAAATCCAGCGTTCAAAAGGTTATTCTACTAGAAAAAGTATTACAATTGATAAAGTAGAAAAAGTAATTAATCTAATTAAAAGTATAGATAAAGATGTAATTATTATGATAGATAACTGCTATTGTGAATTTGTAAGTGATAAAGAACCTTGCGAAGTTGGTGCTGATGTTATGGTTGGATCACTAATTAAAAACCTAGGTGGAGGCATTGCTCCTAATGGAGCCTATATTGCTGGTCGCCATGACTTAGTAGAATTAGCAGCTGAGCGTTTAACTGTACCAGGTGAAGGAAGAGAAGTTGGACCCACTCTAGGTATTAATAAGCAATTATTACAAGGCTTATTTATGGCACCTTCTGTAGTTGCTAGTGCATTAAAAACTGCTGTTTTAACTAGTTATATGTTAGAAGAATTAAACTTTAAAGTAGAACCTAGATATAATGATAAAAGAGCTGATATTGTACAAAATATTATTTTTGAAGACCCAGCAAAATTAATTGCTTATTGTAGAGGTATTCAAAGCGCTTCTCCTATTGATTCGTTTGTAACTCCAGACCCTTATGATATGCCAGGTTATAGCGACCAAGTAATCATGGCATCCGGCAGCTTTACACAAGGTTCGTCAATTGAATTAAGTTGTGATGGACCATTACGAAACCCTTATATTGCTTATCAACAAGGGGCTTTAACTTATCAATATGGTAAATTAGGAGTGCTTAATGCCATAAATTACCTGTTGTCTAAATTTGACTAATTATCTCAAATCTGTTATAGTAATGATTGTCGCACGTTAGAAAAGCGACAGGGTGAAATAATGAAAGACAAGAAAATTAGTCGATCGAAAAAGAATACTAATTTATTATTAATAGCTTTTCAATTCATAATTATTAGTTGTGTAATACTACTTACACAAAAGGTACTAATGTCTAGTGAAGTCACAATTATAACAACTGAGGTTGCAAAAAAACAAGCTCCAATTATACTTGAAAAAGTTGAACCTGTGGTGGAAGAAAGACAAGTAGTATATGATAATATGACCATGGAAGAATTAGCAGATAAGCTAAACCGTTCAATGTATGGCATCTTAGAAGGTAAAGGTATGACATTTGCTAATTATTCTATAAATTATGGAGTTGACCCATACATGTCGCTTGCAATAGTATTGCTTGAAACAGGTTGTAAATGGGGTTGCAGCTATGTTTCTACAACATGTAATAATATAGGTGGACAAGTAGGATACTCTAAATGTGGTAATGGTAATTATAGAGCATTTGCAACATTAGATGAAGGTATTAAATCATTTTTTGAAAACTTAGCTTACAATTATTATAGTTATGGTCTTACTGACGTCTACAGTATACACAAAAAATATGCACAAGCACCTAATTGGGCTGATGCAGTCAATAAATATATAGAAGAAATAAAAGCTAAATAGATTAGTAATTGAGGATAATTATATGAAAAAAGTTTTTATAGTAAATCCAACATCAGGAAATGGAAAATCTCTAGAAATTGCTAAAGAAATTAAAGCGTTACTTGATAATGAAAGCGAAGATTATCAAATGTATTATACTTCTTCTCCAAAAGAAGCTACTAATATTGCAAGATTATTTAATAACAGTATCATTTATAGCGTTGGTGGCGATGGTACACTTTTCGAAGTAATAAATGGAATCGCTAACAGCAATAATGTTTTAGGAATTATACCCGCTGGTACTGGAAATGATTTTATAAAAACAATTAATAATGATAACGAATTTACAAGCGTCGATTTATGCAAAATGAACGAACACTACTTTATCAATATTGCTTCTGTAGGAATAGATGCTGAAATTGCTAACAATCAAGTTAGAATGAAAGAAATAGGTATTCCTAAGTCATTAACTTATAAAGCAAGTATCGTTAATACATTATTTAAATTTAAAAATCCACATTTAAAAGTAGAAATTAATAGAAATAAATTCGATCAAGATATAACAATCTTAGCGATATGTAATGGTAAATACTATGGAGGCGGTTTTAAAATAGCGCCTAATGCAATATATTGCGATGGTAAATTTGATGTTTATCTAGTTGATAGTTGCAAAAAATTTAAAATACCAGGCTTATTACTAAAAGTTATTAAAGGTACACACGAAGAATCAAAATACGTTCACAAATACAGCACAGATAAAGTAAGAATACAATCAGATAATAATGTAATATGTAATTTAGATGGAGAAATATTTCATACTAATGATATGGAATTTTCAATTACTGGTAAAAAAATACCAATTTATACCGCTGATGATAAGATTAAAAAGTTATGTAAAAGTAAAGGATTATATAAATAAAATAATTCTTTATTTTTTTGTTGTTTTTTTGGCACTCTTACTTGACAAGTGCCAAAATAGTGCTATAATATACTTTGGAAAAGGAGGAATACATATGAACGGAAACAATCCATATCAAGAAAATTTAGAAAATGTTCTAGAAAAATATGGTAGAGACATCACAAAAAACGTAAAAGATGGCAAAGTAGACCCTGTAATAGGACGTGATGATGAAATACGTAGTTTAACTAGAATATTGTCTCGTAAAACAAAAAATAACCCAGTTCTTATCGGTGAACCTGGTGTTGGTAAAACTGCCATTGTTGAAGGCTTAGCATGGCGTATTGTAAAAGGCGATGTTCCTAATTCTTTAAAAAACAAGACTATATGGGAATTAGACATGGGTTCTTTAATAGCTGGTGCAAAATATCGTGGTGAATTCGAAGAAAGACTTAAAGCTGTATTAAAAGAAGTTAAAGAGTCTGAAGGCGAAATCATTATGTTTATCGATGAAATTCATATGATAGTAGGTGCTGGTGCTCTAGAGGGAGCTATGGACGCTGGTAATATGTTAAAACCTATGCTAGCTCGTGGTGAAATTCACTGTATTGGTGCTACTACATTAAATGAATATCGTAAATATATCGAAAAAGATGG
>OLHG01000808.1_pt1 | contig 21250 bp, 20 predicted proteins | sample 1605971 | NCBI WGS metagenome assembly OLHG01 (sample SAMN03283289) | human gut metagenome | biome: human-associated habitat; material: feces | host: Homo sapiens | place: Peru | collected 2012 | reverse complement strand
CTTTAACTTCAAGAATAGTTTTTTCTTTAATTGCTTCGATAATATCTTTATTTTCTATTTTTGCCATTATTCATTCCCTCCATTTTCCATTTTTTCGGCATATAAATTAAGTGCTATACTTAAGTTTCTTACGTGTTCGATTAAACCTCCAGCAAACATTGTAAGAAGACCTTCATAGCTAGGTATGCTTGCATATTCATTTATAGTTTTAACGTCAGCAAATTCTCCGTTAATGTAACCAGCTTTGATAGTTAATTTATCATTCTTTTTAGCTACTTCACTAACTAGTTTAATTGGCTCGATTATATCGCTACTAAATATATAAGCATTAGGACCAGTCATATAATCATCTAATTTTATACCTTTGTCCTTAAATGCAAGTGATGCTAAAGTATTTTTATATACTTTTAAATCACTTCCATTATCTTTCAAACTTTTTCTTAAACCATTTAGTTCACTAACTGTCATACCTTGATAATCTACTAAAAGTACTGTGTTTGACTTATCAAGTTTGGCATTTATCTCACTTACTTGGTCTTTTTTAAGTTTAAGATTCTTTTCACTTGCCATTTCTTCCTCCTCTAATATTAATAAAAGTTTTCCCATGAGGAAAACTTTTAAAAAGAATTTTTCCTCGGCAGGATTTATGTTAACACCTGCTGTCTTGGGTCACTTCATAAATGTATTTTACTACATTTTTCTTATTTTGTAAATATTTATTTGTTAAACTGAGTTAAATCTAATTTAACACCTGGTCCCATTGTTGAAGATATTACTATATTCTTAACAAATGTACCCTTTACCCCAGTAGGCTTATTTTTAATAACTTCATTTATGAAGGCATTAATGTTTTCTGTTAAAGCTTCTTCAGTAAAGCTTACTTTTCCTACTAAAGTATGAACGTTACCATCTTTATCAGCACGATATTCTATCATACCTTTTTTGATGCTTTCAATTGCGTCTTTAACGTTAGTTGTTACAGTACCAGTTTTAGGATTTGGCATTAAACCTTTAGGTCCTAAAATTTTACCAATTTTACCTAATGCTACCATCATTTCTGGTGTTGCAACTATTACGTCGAAATCAAACCAGTTCTCTTTAGTTATTTTTTCGATTATTTCTTCTGCTCCTACAAAATCAGCTCCAGCTTCTTTTGCTTCGTTTTCTTTGGTTTTAGTAACAACTAAAATTCTTTTAGTTTTACCTGTACCATTTGGAAGTGTAAATGAACTTCTTACTTGTTGATCACTTTTAGTAGTGTCAATGTTTAAATTCATTGCAACTTCAACAGTTTCATCGAATTTTCTTTTAGAAAGAGATTTTACTAGTTTAACCGCTTCTGTAGTAGTATAGCTTTTATTTTTATCTATACTTTTAGAAGCTTCCACATATAAGCGTCCATGACGTTTCATATTTTTCCCTCCTTTATGTGGTCTTTGGATTATCATTTTACTCGTCTTTATTTAATTATTCTTCTGTATTTTCAGCTTTTTGTGAACTAGCTTCAACTTCAGGAACTTCTTTATTTTCTTTAGCTTCTTGTTCCATTTCAGCAAATTCTGCATCTAATTTAGCCATTTCAGCTTCAGCTTCTTTTGCTTCCTCTGCTTGTTCAGCTAATTCTTCATCATTCATTCCTTCAACAGCAATTCCCATATTTCTAGCAGTACCAGCAACTATTCTCATAGCAGCATTAATATCACTAGTGTTTAAATCTGGTAATTTAGTTTCAGCAACTTCTCTTAATTTATCTTTTGAAATTGTAGCAACAACTTCGTTAGCACCTTTAACCCCGCCTTTTGATAGGTTAGCAGCTTTTAATAATAAACTAGCTGCTGGTGGAGTTTTAAGTACGAAATCAAAACTTCTGTCTTCGTAAATACTAACTTCACATGGAATTATATCTCCCATTTTATCTCTTGTTGCGTCGTTGTATCTTGTACAAAATTCTTGTAAGTTAATTCCAAGTGGTCCAAATATTGTACCAACTGGTGGAGCTGGTGTAGCTTTTCCAGCAGGAATTTGAATTTTTACAACTTTAGTAACTTTCTTTGCCACGAAAAACACCTCCTATAAATATTTTTATTTAAGTTTATTTTCGCGAGTGGTTTAGTAATCCAAAACTCTTCCACTTATTTTTTTGCTATATAATAAATATATAACTCGAAATAAATATTATCACACTTTTGATAAAATATCAAGTAAAACCTTGCTTTTATTTTTATTTTTATTTGCTGCTTAGTTTTAGTGTGAGAACTTTCTCTTCATTAATTTGTCTATATTTTACACCGCATACATCAAATAGTCTTTTTGAAGATATTGTTTCTTCAGTATTAGCATATTTGTCAGATAAGTATACTACTTCTTTTATACCTGACTGAATTATTTCTTTTGCACATTCATTGCAAGGAAATAAGTCAACATATATTTTTGCGTTTTCAAAGTCTCTTCTGTTTCCTCTGTAGTTTAAAATTGCATTTCTTTCTGCGTGTACAACGTATAAGTATTTAGTGTTTAACTTCTCTCCTATTCTTGCCCAAGGGAACATTTCATCTTCGTATCCATTTGGACTACCATTATATCCTATTGAAAGAATTCTGTTATCTTCACTTACTATAACGGCTCCTACCTGTGTATTAGGATCTTTACTTCTCATAGATGTTAGTTTAGCAACTGCCATAAAATATTCATCCCAGCTTATATTATCTTTTCTTTGACTTTCATATATTTGATGAAGATTTTTCCAGTTTAAGAATTCTCTTTTTTCTTCTTCTGTTTCTAATTCTTCGTGATAATAGTGTTTAGTAAATTCCCCGCAGGATGCTCCTATGTTTTTTCCTGGTGGAGTATATGTTTTTACTTTTAAGCTTGGTATTTGTTTCTTTATATATTCTACCCATTCTTTTTCTTTATCACTTTTTGCCATTACTTCTGTTGGGTTAAATCTGATGAATTTTATTGGAGTTTTGTAAGATATTAGCATTCTTGTTAGTACACTTAATTCTCTATCACTATCATTTACTTTATCAATTAAGGTGTAGTGTATTTCGGTTACATCAGTGGTTTTATGATGTAATTTATGTTTAGCCATTATTTCTTCATCATTTTTAACCATCATTTCATATTCTTTTAATTCGTCCATTGCTTCTAGTACATTCACTTTAGTACTTGGTAAAAGTTCTTTTCTTTTATAGTCTAGTGGTGTATGCATACTAAAGTGTACTTTCAAAGGCATTTTGTTTTCAAGTACAAATTTTTCTAGTTCTTTTAAGTTTTGATTAGGCATCATAGTGCTAAGAGCATAACCTATGCTTTCATAACCTAATATTTCCTTTATTATGTATTCTCTTTTATATAATTCTTCTATTAATTTAATATTTAGAAGCGGCTCGCCTACACCCATAAAAGATACTAGAAGTCTTTTCTTGTTTGTTCTTCTCGCATCTGTGTTTTGCACTTTTAAACTAAAGATTAAACATTCTATAAAGTCATCAATATTTATAGGTACCATTTCTTTGTTTAACTTATTGTTTGTTAAGTGACACATTTTACATCCTAGATTACAATAGTGATGAGTTGGAACACATATTACATCTTCATAGTCTTTGTTTTGTAATAAAGTCATTTCTACTATTTTATCTCCATTTAATGTACTAAATACACTTTTTATTGAACCATCATCAAAATCTTTAAATACTCCTATATTTTTCATCATAAAGCCTCCGTTTTTTTACATCATTTCTTTAATTGCAAGTTCTAATTTTTTATGTGGATCTTGCCATCCAGCTGGTTTGATAACTTTACCCATTTCATTATAATGAGGTTTGCCATCTGGAAAAAGTTTACTCATATTTGCTTCTTGCACTATGTAGAATAATTTATCTGGTTTTACCCCCATTTCTACTAAAGTTCCTAGTGCAAAGTACATGGTATCTATCATTGCATCTGCCTGTTCAACTATGTCTTGATCTTTAGATGCCTCCAAAAATTCATTTATTTCTTCAAGCATCCACTTGTATCTTTTTAACGCCCTTTCATAAGTTAGCAATGTTGGCTTATCACTATATGGATGCCCAAATGCTTTTTGAAACTTTTTCACTTCTTCATATTCTTTATTCATTTTATTTTCCTCCCTCTGTAAATAATTTATCATAGGATTTAATTAAAATGAATACACTAATTATTCATAATTGTTATGACTTAAATTCATAGCTCTACGTTCAAATAATTAGTTATAAAATATTTTGGTGTTGTAGTTAAATATTTTTTGATATAGACTAAATTTATTTCTGTTTTAGGTAGTTGTTCTTTAACTTTCACTACTTTTAATTCTTTGTTTGTTAGATTGTCTTTAACAACATCATAAATTATATAACCTATACCTAAATCTTTCTTTACTGCACCCACTATCATTTCACTTGTGTGTATGTTAATGTAATTTTTAATTTTAGTTTTGTTTTTCAAAAATACATTATCAAGTTCCTTCCTATTATTTGTTCCATCAATAGGTAAAACTAAAGGATAATTTTCTAAATCTTTAATGCTTTTAATACTATTAGTGTCAATTTTAGAATTTGAGTTTACCACAAAGACATTTTTTACGTTAGTTAATTTTTTTATAATTATGTCTTCTTGATTTGTTATTATAGGAGATGTGTCAATTATAAAATCTATTTCATGTCTTTTTAATAAAGTTAATAATTCTTTAGTACCTTTACTAACTATTGTTATTTTTATATTTGGATATTGTTTGTAAAATTTCTCTATATTTTCAAATATGAAAAACGATCCTATTTGTGAAGGAACTCCTATTGAAAGTTTACCTTTTGATAAATCACATTGTTCAAGCATAGTTCTTTCTGCACTTTTCAAATTATTTAGTGCTTCTTCTACATAATAAAGAAGTTCTTCGCCTTTTTCAGTTAACTTTACTCCTTTAGATGTTCTATAAAATAAAGTAGTATTAAAATCTTTTTCTATATTTTTTATTGCTTTACTCACTGCTGACTGTGTTAAATATAACTTTTTAGAAGCATTAGAAATGTTTTCACATTTAGCTACTTCATAAAATATTTTATATAAATTTAAATTAATATCTATATTTTTTTCCATAAACCTAACCTCCCTATTTAAGTTATTTTCATATTTTTTAAATTCTCTGATTTTTTGATTTTGACATACTAAAGATTAAAACTGAGCTCTTCTTATTTTAGATTATCAAGTTTAACTTTATGAAATTTCATATGTAGTTTCACTTGGTACTAGTTATTATACTAGAAAATATTTCGTTTGGCAATAAAATAAGTGGCTACTAAAAACCACCTATTTACTTAGGAAAATTCTTCTATTATTAGGTAATCTAATTAATCTTCTTCATTTGTGATTTTCCTTTTTCAAGTTCTTTTAAACTCTTTCTAGAAGCAATCATTTCTTCTGGCATCATACCACCTATATCAGCAATTGCTTTTCTTACCTTTTTACCTACTTCATAATGTGAATTATTTGCTTCATTTTCTCCTAAAATATTATCTCTTTTAAGTTTTGCCTCAGTCTGAGTTATCCTAAAAAGATTAGCTGCTAGTTCTTCACTACCCATATTGTCTAAAATATTCTCTCTATATCTTAATCCTTTTCTTTTAGCAATATCATTAGCTGTTTCGCCGCTATATAATCCTTTATATCCTGCATTATGAAATTTATCAAAGTTTTTAACTCCACAATTTTTAGCTGCTTGATTTAAAGAATAATTACCTTTTCTTGTTAAATTTCTTTGATAAAATCTTTTCTCGTCTTCTGTTAAACTACTGTATTCTTTCTCAGTTAGTTCTTGTTTTCTCGTTTGAATGGCAAAATAAGTTTGACCTAAGGCAATTGTTTGTTTACTTGGATCAGCATTTTGAACTATCAAATAACAAGCATAACGAGATAATTTATAATCTATTTGTTTCCTTTTGACTCCAGAACCTATTTCTACCATTTTGTTGACTTCAACAAAATGGTTAAACACATTATATATACTATTTTTAGAAGATATAATTGCTCTATCTATCGCTAATTTAAAATTTCTCCATTCTTTGTATTCTAAAACTTGTTGTAATTCTCTTGCTGAGCAACATTCATGAAATAGTATTCATACAAATAAAAAGAGTAAAGAGTTAATTTATGTCTTTACTCATTTAAATCAAGTGACATTATAGTCTTCTTGTGTTAAAACACCTCTAGTTACAATACTCTTCTTCTAACTTCATATCTATATTTCCAAAATAGATATCATTATTATAAGTGTTACTTTCTAATAATTTATTACATAGCACTAATGTAAAACTATTATTAGATATTCTTTTGTTTTCGTTTTTATAAATAGTTGTCCCACCATCTTTATATATTTCTTTTTTAGTTATATTTTCTTTTAAATTGTTAATAAAGTCTTCTAGTTTGTTTTCATTTATAACTTCATTAATAGATAAATTTTGACTATTATATATTACTACAAAATTATTTAATCCAACTAGGTATATTTTTCTTTCATTAAAGTTATAAGTTTCTTTAGAATTTTCATCAAGTTCAAAGTTTACCTTGTAAAGTATCTTTTCTTTAGGCTTTTCTTCTTCTTGTTTTTTACCTATAAAACAAGATAATATTATAATAAGCAGTAAAACTATTAATAATATGTATTTTTTCATTTATTCCCCCTTAAAGTTCTTTATTATGTCTTTATCTTTGTGTGGTTCATATTTAAGTAAATCATTAAAGTCTTGTTGTCTTAATGCTTCATAAACCATTATAGCAACTGAATTACTTACATTTAATGCTCTTACATTATCTGTCATTGGAATTCTAGTGCAGTTTTCTAAGTGATCTTTTAATATATCTAAAGGAATACCGGTGCTTTCTTTTCCAAATATAAAGTAAATGTTTTCGTTCATATTACTATAATCAAAACTAGTATGAGGTTTTGTTCCATATCTAGTTAAAAAATAATATGTACCTTTATTTTTATTAAAGAAGTCTTCTATATTTTCATAGACAGTATAATCACATTTATCTATATAGTTAACTCCACATCTTTTTACATACTTATCTTCTAAACTAAAACCCAGAGGTTTTATTAGGTGTAACTTAACATTTGCTGCTACACATGTTCTCATTATGTTTCCGGTATTTGCAGGTATTTCCGGTTCATATAAAACTACATTTAACATAAACATTTCTCCTTTATATAAAGGGAAGAATTATTTTTCTTCCCCTTTAGTTAATACTTCTTTTCTTGAAAGATTTAATTTACCACGTTTGTCATAACCTGTTGCTTTTACTGTAATTTCATCTCCTACTTTTACTACATCACTTGGTTTATCTACACGTTTAGTATCAAGTTGACTTACATGCACTAATCCTTCACAACCAGGCCATAATTCTACAAAACAACCAAAGTCTTCTACATTTACTACTTTACCAGTATAAACTTTTCCTATTTCGACTTCTCTTACAACTTCTTCTATCATATGAAGTGCTTTGTCAATTATAGCGTAGTCTGTGTGATATGCTATTACTCTTCCATCATCTTCTATATCAATTTTAACTGCATCTTTATCGTTAACTGTGTTAACTCCTGAACTTTCTAAAATAATCTTAGTGATCATTTCTCCACCACGACCGATTACATCTTTAATCTTGTCAGGATTAATTTGCATCGTTTTAATCTTTGGTGCATATGGACTTAGTTCTTTTCTAGGTTCAGCTATTTCTTTTTCCATTACATCAAGTATTTCCATTCTAGCAGTTTTGGCTTGCGCGAGAGCTTCTCTAAAGATATTTTCTGTTATACCTTTAATTTTGATATCCATTTGAAGTGCTGTTATACCTTTTCTAGTACCAGCTACTTTAAAGTCCATGTCTCCCATATGATCTTCTAACCCTTGAATATCTGTTAGTATTGTATAATTTGAGTCACATGTTCCATCCTCTGTAATTAGTCCCATTGCAATACCTGCTACTGGTGCTTTTATTGGAACACCTGCAGTCATTAGACTCATACATCCTGCACATATACTTGCTTGGCTACTAGAACCATTGCTTTCAAGTACTTCACTTACTACACGAACTGTATAAGGAAATTCTGCTTCATCTGGCATTACTTGAAGTAGTGCTCTTTCTGCTAGTGCACCATGTCCAATTTCACGTCTACCAGGAGCGCCATATCTACCTGTTTCACCAACACTAAATGCTGGAAAGTTATAATGGAACATAAATCTTTTTTCATCTTCTGGCATAATTCCATCAAGAATTTGATGTTCTCCTAAAGCACCTAATGTAGTTATTGCAAGTGCTTGAGTTTGCCCACGAGTAAAAAGTGCACTTCCGTGAGTTCTTGGAAGTAAATCTTTTCTAGTGGATAACTCTCTTATCTCAGTCATTCCTCTTCCATCAGGTCTTACTTTTTCGTCAGTAATTAATCTTCTTACTTCAGTTCCTTCTATATTGTCAGCTATCTTCTTAACTTGTTTTAACTCACTATCTAAAGTTTCACTTTCAGCATGTTTCTCAGTATAGTTAGTAATTGCTCTTTCTTTTAATTCATCAATTTTAGCATATTTTTCAAGTTTATCTTTAATTTGGATAGCCATAACCATATCACTTTTAATATCTTCTTCTACTTCTTTAACTATTTCAGGATCAAGTGAAGCTAATTCTACAGTTATTTTTTCTTTTCCAACTTCGCTAATTATATCTTTTTGTATAGCACATAATTCTTTAATATGCTCATGCCCAAACATTAAAGCTTCTAACATTTCTTCTTCAGATACTTCTTTACTACCACTTTCAACCATATTGATTGCATTTATTGTACCTGCAACAGTTAAATCAATTGTACTTCTTTCCATTTCTTCTACTGTTGGATTAATTTTAAGTACTCCATCAATTTTACCAACTTTTACTCCCGCTACTGGGCCATCAAATGGAATACTGCTTATTCCAAGGGCTAAGCTTGTTCCAAAAAGTGCAGTCATTTCTGGAGTATAATCATTGTCAACACTTAACACTGTGTTAACAACTTGTACTTCATTTCTAAAGTTTTCATCAAACATTGGTCTTATTGGTCTATCAATAACTCTTGCTGTTAATGTTGCAGAGTCACTTGGTCTACCTTCCCTTTTAATAAACCCACCTGGTATTTTACCTACCGAATATAATTTTTCTTGATATAAAATAGTAAGTGGGAAAAAGTCTGCAGTACTAACATTGTTACTCATAACAGCTGTACTTAGTATTACAGTATCTTCATATCTTACTAAAACTGCTCCATTTGCTTGTTTAGCAAGTTCTCCAGTTTCTACTACTATTTTCTTTCCAAGAAATTCGTATTCAAAAACTCTTTTCATATTTTCTTTTCCTTTCTTTATATAAAAAATAGACACTTAAAATAAAGTGCCTACTTTCTTAATCCTAATTTTGCTATTAACTCACGATATCTAGTTACATCTTCTTTCTTTAGATATGCAAGTAAACTTTTTCTTTTACCTACTTTTTGTAAAAGACCTCTTTTAGAATGGAAGTCATGGATGTGTTCTTTCAAGTGTTCAGTTAATACTTTAATTTCTTCAGTTAAAATAGCAACTTGTACTTCAACACTACCAGTATCTTTTGCATCTCTTTGGTATTCTTTTACAATAGCAGATTTTACTTCTTTACTTAAAGCCATTTTAATTTCTCCTTTCATATATAACCGTTTAATCTTAGTAAAAAGGTGGAGTAACTTTAAACCAAGAAAAAACTTACTATTTAATTATACGTTAAAACTTCTAAAAATGCAAGCATTTTGTGTGTTTCCACATTAAATAAAAAACATAGCCATAAAACTATGTTCATACAGACCACAATGGCCAATGTCTGTGTACAATTTGTACCAGTGTGTAGTAAATGTGTTTACTACCGGACCGCGATGGGTCAATGTATGAATAAATTGTACTATTATTTATATGTTTTGTCAACCCAAAATATACACTTACTTAACCACTACAGTCCTAAACATTTTTCTAAATTTGTTTATTTTATAGTTACTATAGTTAAAAGCATTTTCTTTATTAATAACAATATCTTCTACATTATAATTCTCTTTTATATTTTTTAATTTCTTTAGAAGTAATTCATCATCAATATCCCCTTCTAAATCTATATATAAATTATTATTTTGATAAACCATATTCATTTTTAATCACCTATTTATATTTTAAACTATTATTTATTTTAATTCATTAAATTCGACAAAACTAGATATTTATTTCTTTACAAATGTTTTACTAGTATATGTTTTATTTTATTTAAATATGTTTTATAATATAGTTGGGTGATGTTTATGAGATTATTTTTATCTATATTTGTATGTAAGTTAACTTCTTTTTTAAGTAAACTTTTAGGTAAAGAAGGAAGTGTTATTGGAGGGTATTTTGCACTTAAGGTTTATCCTAGTGTTTTATCTAAAATTAAAATGCCTGAATATGTTATTGGTATCACTGGCTCTAGTGGGAAAGGAAGTACTACTGAGTTAGTTGCTAAAATTTTAAAAGAAAATAATTATAAAGTTATATATAATAAGAATGGTAGTAATGTTCTTAATGCTATTGCTTCTTTGATACTTAATAATACTAAAAAAGGAAAATTAGACTGTGATTGTTTACTTATGGAAATGGATGAGAGATATATGGAAGACTCATTAAAATACTTTAGTTTAACTCATTTAGTTATTACTAATATTACAAGGGATCAACCACCAAGAAATCGACATCCTGAGTTTATTCAAAGTGTTATTAAAAAAAGTATTAAGAATAAAACTACATTAGTTATAAATGCAGATGACCCTTTAGTTAAAGGTTTAACTCTTAATTATAAAGGAAAACTAATTACTTATGGTCTTGACAAGACATCATATAGCAAAAAAAGTAAACTTAATAATGTTGATGCTGCTTATTGTCCTGTTTGTAATAGTAAGCTTAAGTATAAGTATTATTTATATGGTCATATTGGAAGTTATAAGTGCCCTAAGTGTGATTTTGAAAGAGGAAAAATTGATTATTTAGCACACAATATAAATGTTACAGGAGGTTATACTTATATTAATAAAGTTAAAGTGCACCTTCCATCTAATTTTTTATACACTGTTTATTTTGTAACTGCTTCTTATGCTCTTTTGTCTATAATAGGCGTTAAGAGTGAAGATATTATTAAAGTTACTAATGACGAGAGTTTTATTCCTAAAAGACTTAATATTTATAATTTTTATAACAGAACTTGGCAGATGCTTGCAAGTAAGAATGAAAATAATTTAAGTTATAAGCAGTCGCTTGATTATATTGTTAATACTAAGGGTAAGAAAACTATTATTCTTGGATTTGATAATTCAAGTAGAAGATATTCTGAAAATGACTTAAGTTGGATATGGGATATTGATTTTGAAGAACTTAATAATAAAGAAGTTGATAAGATTATTTTAGTTGGTAGATTTAAATATGATATGCTTGTTAGAATGGTTTATGCAGGTATTTCTAAAAAGAAAATTATTTTGGTAGATAGCATTGAAAATGATCTTATAGATGTTTTAAAAAATAAGACTAAAGGTTCTATATATAGCTGTGTATGTTTTGATAAAGAAATAGAACTTAAAAGTGTTTTAAAGAAAGAAGGTATTAAAAATGCTAAAGATTAAAGTACTACATTTATATTATGACCTAATGAACCTTTATGGCGAGAATGCTAACATAAGAGCTATAGAAACTTATTTAAATAGGTTTGATGTTAAAGTAACTACTGATTTACTTACAATAAATGATGATATAGATTTTAGCAAGTATGATATTATTTATATGGGTTCTGGTACTGAAAAAAGCGAAATGTTAGTACTTGAAGATTTAATGAAGTATAAAGAAGATATTAGAAAAGCTATAAATGATAATAAACACTTTATTATTACTGGTAATAGTATAGAGTTATTTGGTAAACTAATAGATGATGCTCCTGCTTTAGATATTTTTCCTTACTACTCTAAACATGAAGATTTTAGAATAGTGGGAAGTACTTTGTTTAAAACTAAATTAATTAAAGAAAAAGTAATTGGTTTTCAAAATAGATGTGGATGTATGTTTGACATAGATAAGCCTTTATTTAAAGTTATTGAAGGAACTGGATCAAGTACTAATAGTAATGTAGAAGGATACCACTATAAAAACTTTTATGCAACTTATGTATTTGGGCCTTTATTAATTAGAAATCCTTATTTAACTAATTATATTTTAAAGAATGTTATTAGAGAAAAGAATAAGAAATATAAGTTTAAGATGTATAATAATACTGAAGAAATTAAAGCATATAAAAAGTATTTAGAAAACTTTAATATAGAAAATTAGATGCCTAAAGGGCATCTAATTTTATTTAAGTTCATTTTCTATATCTTCTATATCTATTAAGTATTTTACTATTTTATTATTTTTTATTTTTAATAAAGTACTATTTTTAATACTTAATTCTTTAATACTTTTAGCATCTTTGTTATCTTTTTCTCCAATTATACTTTTATTTAATTCATCACTTAAATCAACTATATATATATTTAATTTAGTTTCCTTCTTGTTATAAGTACTATATAAACCTTCTAAATAAACACTTTTATTTTGACTAAAGTCACTTATTAAAACATAGTATTCTCCTGTTTCTCTATTTAAAATTGTACCTGCAGGTATTTTTTCATAACTTATTACACTTTCAGTTGTTTCTGGACTTTTATAGTGTTCTTCAAATAAACCCAGTTTATTTGCACCAAGTGTTAATAGATATACTAGTCCAAAGATAACTAATATTACTAATAATATAATTGTTAGTTTTTTAATATCTCCTAAATCATTTGTTTCTGTCTTTTTCTTTTCCTTCTTCATAAATAACCACCATAATAAGTTTATCACACTTATTCTTTCTTATCAACACCTAAAATTTTAGTATCTTTATGTAAAATAAAACTAGAGTAAGCTCTCTAGTTTCTTTTTTAAGTTCCTCTTATGGCGGGGATCAGCTTTTTTTTTAATTTAAGTCATTATTTTTACAAGTTCTATTATTTCGACCTATATTTTTGATTTCTAGTATTTATACTTTTTTGTTTGTATATTCTAATTTGCCTTCAATAATTAAAGGTCTTATTATTTTGCTTGAAATATATTGTCTAGATTTTATTTTTAACATATCTTTAATTTCATTAATAGTTTTTGGTTCTTTGCAAAAATTTAATATAATATCTTTATAACCATCAACGTTTAAATTTTGTTGTACACTTTGAGCATTTTGTTGTACACTTTGAGCATTTTGCTGTCCACTTTGAATAGTTTGTTGTCCACTTTGTATATTGTTAATTAATTTTGTAATTATATTATTTCTAAATATTACTTTGAAACTATCTCTTTCTTATCAACACTTGAATTGTATAGTGCACATTTTTCTTCAAGTAATTTAAAGTTACAACATCTTTTTGCAATTCTTTCATTTAATGTACCATTAACATATTTGTCATATAGATTTTTAGATCTACCATATAGTTTTTCATCATTACGGTTTAACCAATATATTTGTTCTTTTAACATATTAGTATATTTTTCTTCAGATTTAGTTAAACAATCTTTATCTAAGTCTATTTTGATAATATTTTTATCTGTAACTGGTAACATATTATTAAAGTTAACCGCGCCTAAATCACCATTAGCTATTTTAAAAAAGTCTAATGTTGTTTTCATTGTTTTATGTTTTGGTTTGGGACTTGACAATGGAGCAAAATACTTACAATCATTAACTTCAAATAGTACGCCAATAAAAGGTCTTAATTCTTTTTTATTATAGTTATATGGAACCCTTTTATCAAATTTTCTTAAATAATCGCAATATTTTGTATCCAATCTAACTAAAATTAAACTTTCCATAGCATCACCTTCTAAAAATATTATACACTAAAAAGCATAATAAAACTAGAGTAAGCTCTCTAGTTTCTTTTTTAAGTCCCTCTTGTGGTGGGGATCACCGCTTTTTTAAGTTCCTGTTGTGGCCGGAATCGCCGCTTTTTTAAGTTCCTGTTGTGGCCGGAATCGCCGCTTTTTTTAATTTAAGTCATTAATATTATATGCAATTATTTGCATAAGTAATCACTTAACGATAATAATATATCATAATTCTTTAAAAATGTCTACTTTTTTCTACAGTAAAGTTTATTACACTGTGCATAATAAGTTGTTTTTTCTACTTGTTGAGATTACCTCGCATTAATTATCTTTACTCCTTTAGTAAGAGTAAAGATAAAATAATTATTATTATATAAAGTAATACCATTCCAATTCTTTTATTCTATTCTTTCCATAAATAACTCTTTCATTTAATAGTAATTATCTTACTACATAAGAATGTTTGGCAATTTCACGTTTATGTTTATTTGTGCATAAATCAGTTAAAAAACCATTTGACCTTAGGTTTGGTTAAACTGATTAACTAACTTTTTAATATTTCTCTTCTACTTTCATTATATTCTTTTTCAGAAATAACTCCTTCATTAAACAGTTCTTTTAATTCCTTAAGTTTATCTTTTTTACTTTGATTAACCATCTTATTTTTTTGTTTAGTTTTTACAATATCTTTTTCTTTTTCTGGGATTTTATCAATTAAATATTGATGTAAAGAAAGTGGAAAAAATAGTTTATGTCTTATATTATCAGAAAAATAATTTACACATATACATCGAGTATCATGTACGACTGTTTTAGTTTCTATTGCTTTGGTTTTTCTTTGACCGCCTAAAATCATACCTGCATCTCCCGCGATTAAACTTCCTATTATAGCGCCTCCTAAGTCAATACCAGTACTTTCACCACCACTAATTATCTGTTCTCTATATTTTTCTCCAATAATTTCATAATATTCAATATCTTTTACACTTATATCAAATATATTGATAACCTTATTTTTACAAGCATTATTTTTTTCACTTAAATACATAGGATAAACTTTAAATCTATTATCTTTTATTAAGACTATAACCTCAGCATTCTGAGGAATATTATCAATTCCTCCCAATGAAGTTGTATATTCTCCTACATAAGTTTTATCTAAAAATTTTATAAAATTTATATGATTTTGATTAACATTATACCTAGTCATTTCTACCTCCTAACCATCTTCTATTTAAAATATTTTTCATACTGGCAATTTTTATTACAAACAGCGCCTATACTTTTTAAATATTTATATTTAGCCTTATCTCTATCACAGTTTTTAACTTCAATGGCATAGGCATGTCCATTTGAAACATCCCTGCAGCTATCATAATTATCCAAAATATAATCAAGTGTTGAATATTTACCATCGAGCGTATTACTTATTTCATTAACTTTAACTCCATATTTATTTAGCAATTTTGCTTTTTCTATAAACAAATTACTTGAAATATTTTTGTTACTTGCTAATTCGTGAAAAAAATTTTCTTTATAAACAAAATCAATATAAGTCATATCTCCACCAACTAAATGATAATTAATAATAACGTCACTAGGAATATCTTTATTTAACATAGAAGAATGCAATTCTGAGGCACAATTTCCATCTTTTTCATATATTAATTTAATGTTATCTTTACTAAATAAATCAGCAGTAAAACAACTATTATCGCCACTATTTACATGATAATTATATGCCCATTCTATTAAACTATCATATTTACAATTGCTTAAGTTATATTCTTTTAAGTAAGTACTTAAATATCTGTCATATTTACCACAAAAATTGAATAAATCATGTGAATATACCCATTCATTCTTTTTGGTTAAAGTTAAATATTTACTATGATTACTAAAGGCATCTAAATCATTTTTTAAATAATCTAAAGTTAAAATTTTATTAACAGCATAATAATCCATTTTATAATTATTAATATATAAATAATCTAAATAAGTTGTATTAATAATTGTATTTTCAAAACTTAAAATATCTATCTCATAAACATCACTGTTTACAGGATAATTTTTTTTATAATTTTGATGTAAATTTTCCTTTAAAACATCATAATATTTTTGATACATTTCAGAATTATTAGATTCTATGATTTTTTCTACGTCTTCATCAGATAAATCATTATTAAGTAAATAATAAACATAATCACTACATTTATAATTACTAATTATACTATCAAAAGTTCTAGAACTATACTCATTAGAATCACAATATTCGCTTATAATTTGTTCATTTCTATTTCTCGTATTTTTATTATCGATAACATAATAGATTGTAATAACTATCAATAAAATAATTCCAATAAAAATCAATATTTTAGAAATGTGTTTCATATTTCTATTTTTAATTTTATATTCAATTAATTTTATTTTGCTTTCTTCGCTTAACTCATCTAAAATATTTTTATTTATTTTAATATTATATTCTGATTCTAATTCATTAATAAAATATGTATTTTCACTTATTATGTCATCGCTTCGAAAATTAAAACATGAATATTTAAATTTTACCAAATTTTTAATTATTTTCTCTTCGGTATCATATAATAAAACGAAATCTTTAGATGCTCCACATTCCGGACATTCTTTCTCTTTAGAAGCACAACCGCAAGCACATATGTAATAATTTTTGTTAGAATAAGGAAGAACTAATATTTTACTAAAACCTTTTAATTTCATTTTCTTAAGAATTGATAAATATTTTTTATTAAAGTTATATTTAGAATAATCTATTGTAACTTTGTTATCTAATTCAACGATTTTTTTATTTTTAAAATATTTAGTAATTTTAAAATTATTAGATAAATCACTTCTTTTATACGTGCATACTTTAACATTATCATCTATTTTTTCATCGTATAAACATTTAATATTGTCAACATAAATATATCCTATTTCATCAATATTAAATTTAGTATAAAAATATATATCTACATATTTAACATTTTTATAAGTATATTCATAGTACTCATGCATAAAAATTTCAGTGTTAATGTCATTTTCAATTTTAAATTCTATTATTTTATTTAATACATATTCATTCATAATTATTTAAAATTCCTTTCATAAGCACAATTCCTATAACATCTATAATTATATGATTTTAATATTTTATACACAGCTTTATTTTGACTAGTATTTTTAAGATGACCAATTAAATAATCAAGTGCAGTACTATATGTTGGATCATACCCTTCTTTTAATGCGTTTTCAATTATGTATTTTAATTTCTTTTCTACGTCATTTACATTATATCTTAAACTATACATGAGTTCATAAATAGGGTCTTCTCCTTTTGTATAAAATCTACCACCATATTCATGATAATTAAGTATATCTTCATAATCTACAATGTTTAAATTACGTAATAGCATTAGATATAAATGAGATAAATCTTCTTCATCAGTGACACTTTTAAAAAGTTCTGAATTAAATAGCATTATAAAATTAATAGCATCTTCATCATAATATTTTTTGTATAATTGAAAGAATAATGGTTCTTTACTAACTTCTTTTATTAGTTTAATACTACTGCTATTTTGATATGCATAGGAAACTCCGAAATATGTTTCAATATTATAAAATGTATATTTTTCTTTATCCATACATTTTATAATACCTTTATATGCGCCTATATTATTTGCTATTACGCTCTCATATATTAATGACCTGTATTCTTTTTCGTTTTTAACTCCACACAAATCATTATTGTAAAGAAAACTATAATACGTTTCTTCATAAATAGGTTTATCATAAATATAACTTATATCATTATTATTAAAATAATAATAGGTTTCATAAATAAGTCCATTACTTATTTTAATAAGATCATCTATATTATTAGAAGTGAGATCACTTCCTGAAGTATCAATCATATAACTAACATAAGAAGGACATTCAAAATTATCAATTACACTACTTAAAGTAACATTTTCTTTATATTCTCCCTCTTTACAAAATTGTTCTACAAGTTTATTTTTTTCTTTAATAGAATATTTACCATTAACTAAAATAACAATTAATGTAATTAAAATAATCACTAAAAATATTCCGATAGTGATTTTTCCATATTTATTAATACTTTTTGTATTATCAATTACTTTTATATTACTTTTTAAAGTGATATTACAATAAGGGCAAGTGTAGCTATTATCCTCAATTTTTTTGCCACAATTAAAACATATCATAAAACCACACTCCGTGTATACATTATAATATGAATTAAATGAAATTTCAACAAATAAAGTGGCTTCAATAAAGCACTTTTACTAAAAAGTTTATCACACTTATTCTTTCTTATCAACACTTAATACTGATAAAAATGCTTCTTGAGGTACTTCTACACTACCTACTTGTTTCATACGTTTTTTACCTTCTTTTTGTTTTTCTAGTAGTTTTCTTTTTCTTGAAACATCTCCACCATAACATTTAGCTAATACGTTTTTCTTCATTGCAGATAGTGTCTCTCTTGCAATTACTCTAGTGCCAATACTTGCTTGTATAGGAACAGTAAACATTTGTCTTGGTATAATCTTTTTTAAGTTTTCTACTATTACTTTACCTCTTTTATAAGCATCATCCTTATGTACTATTATACTTAAAGCATCTACTATTTCTCCATTTAGTAGAATATCTAATTTAACTAGTTTACTTTCTTTATTACCAATAAAATCATAATCAAATGAAGCATAACCTTTAGTAAAACTTTTAAGTTTATCAAAGAAGTCATACACTATTTCTGAAAGTGGAAGTTCATATATTACATTAACTCTTTTTTCATCAATATATTCAACATTCTTATATATTCCTCTTTTATCCTGACAAAGTTCCATTACACTTCCTACATATTCATTTGGTACAAATACATTTGTTCTTACATAAGGCTCTTTTATACATTTTATTTTACTTTGATCTGGCATTTTATTTGGGCTATCTATGTTAATTTTTTCTCCATTATTAAGTTCTACTTCATAAATAACACTAGGACTTGTTGCAATAAGTTCAATATTAAATTCTCTTTCTATTCTTTCTTCTACTATCTCCATATGAAGTAATCCTAAGAAACCACATCTAAAACCAAAACCTAAAGCATCCGATTTTTCAGGCTCAAATGTAAGGGCAGCATCATTTAATTTTAATTTCATAAGTGCTTCTTTTAAGTTTGGATATTTACTACTATCTATTGGAAATAAACCACTGTAAACCATTGGTTTCATTGGTTTATAACCAGGAAGTGCTTCTACTACAGCACCATCATGACAGATAGTGTCACCAACACGTACATCTTCTATGCTTTTAATACTTGCTGTTAAATACCCAACTTCTCCGCTAGATAACTCACTTCTTGGACTATCTTTGGGAGTTGTTTTTCCAAGTGCAGTAACTTCATACACCGCTCCTGTACTTATCATTTTTATTTTATCTTTTATTTTTACTTTACCATCTACTACTTTAATTAATGCTACAATTCCTTTGTAACTATCAAAGTATGAGTCAAATATAAGAGCTCTTAAATTATCAGATGAACTTTTTGGAGAAGGTACTCTTTCTATAATAGCGTCCATTAACTCCTCTACTCCCTCGCCTGTTTTACCACTTACACATAATATTTCATTTCTTTCAAAACCTATTGTTTTAACAAGTTCATCTTTTACTCTTTCAGGATCAGCATTAGGTAAATCTATTTTATTAATAACTGGGATAATTGTTAAATCATTTTCAAGTGCTAAATATAAATTAGCAAGTGTTTGCGCTTCTATACCTTGCGTTGCATCTACAACTAATATAGCACCTTCACATGCTGCTAAACTTCTTGATACTTCATAACTAAAGTCTACATGTCCAGGAGTATCTATTAAATGAAGTGTATAACCTTTATACTTAAGTTCTACTGCATTTAATTTAATAGTAATTCCTCTTTCTCTTTCTATATCCATATTATCTAAAAGCTGTGCTTTTTTTTCTCTATCTGTAACATTACCACATATATCAAGTATTCTATCTGCTAAAGTACTTTTACCATGATCTATATGTGCGATTATACTAAAGTTTCTAATTTTATTCATGTCCATTTTCTTTCACATCCGATTAAAAGTATATCATATTTTTATTAATTATAAAAGAATTTAACTTTTATTAATATAAAAACCTCGCTTCTTGTGTCCAAGAAACGGGGTTCATATCAAATTTTTAAATAATTTTATCAGTTTTATGTTTAATTATAAATTATTTCGTAAGGATTTTCAGAACTTCCATCTCCTGAAGACCATTGAGCATCTGCCTTGATACTAATTACAGGACGAACACCGCCCGAACGGCCCACATAGCGGTTGTCAAGGATGCCCGGGTAGTCAGAACCATCAACGCGCCAAACGTACGAAGAGTTGCCATTCCAGTTCATAGGCGACAAAGACCACCCAAAGCATCAAAGCTAAAAGAAGCTCCCACTGTAATAGTTTATTCCCTATATAAAGTGCTACTTGCACGTTATACCATTATTAATTCCCATCCAGCATTATCACGCTGGATTTTTTGCTAGCCTGTGAAAGGGTTTTCACAGGCTTTCTTCATCCTGTTCGATCAGCATCCACTTGTAGTACTTATTTCGTATGGTGCATCAGGTGCTCCGTTTCCACTAGTCCAAAGAGCACAAGTCTTGAGAGAAATGGCAGGACGCACGCCGCGCTCACTGTTGACATCGCCGTTGACGAGGTAGCCAGGGCCGCCAGAACCGTACACATTCCACACGACAGAGTAGTTGCCACGCCAGCGCATAGGCGACAAAGACCACCAGTAAGTACTTCCTGTTATACTTCCTCCTGCACTATTTAAATAATACCATGCATATGGACTTGTTAAACTATTATATCTATATCCGCCTGCATATGCAACTTCATCTGCTGTCATTAATCCTATTGGATATGTTAACTTAGCCTCATTGTTACTTCCTGAAAATGCATCTTTACTATTTGTACAATTATATGTTGGTGTCATTGTACTTGGATTTAATCTTGAGTATGCTGCATAGTAGAATTGTGAACCAGTTGCACTATATGTTCCACTTCCTACCTCTCTATCATTACAATATACTGCTTCTGTACTTATGTATTTTGTGTAAATACTTAGGTTATTACTATACCATGTATCAATTACTCCTTTTATCGTACTATTGTTTTCATTGGTTCTGTTACTTGCTTGAGTTCCGCTTGTTCCATACATATATCCTA
>OLHG01000807.1_pt1 | contig 21269 bp, 21 predicted proteins | sample 1605971 | NCBI WGS metagenome assembly OLHG01 (sample SAMN03283289) | human gut metagenome | biome: human-associated habitat; material: feces | host: Homo sapiens | place: Peru | collected 2012 | reverse complement strand
ATAAAACAACATATTACTTTAGAGGAGCAGTAGAAAACAATTATGTAGCTTTACCATCTCAAAGCAAAACATGTACTTATAATGGTTCTAGTGTCATATATGCGGAATTAAGTAGTGAAAGTTTTAGAGAAGTTACATCCGAACAGGAGTGTTTATCTAGCAATATCTGTACTTTAAGTGGGCAATATGGAGTTGGAGCGGGTGCAACAGAATCAATTTGTACATCTATGGGTGGAACTTGGATAAATAAAAAAGCTACTTGGGCTTCTGCCAACGAATTATGGAGAATAGTAAGAATCAATGAAGATGGTAGTGTAAGACTTATTAAACAAGCTGTAATTGGTGTTAGTGCGTTTAACTCTAGTAATGATGATAATGCATATATAGGATATATGTATGGAACAGCTGGTTCAACAACATATACATCAACGCATACAAATACGAACTCGAGCACAATTAAAACGATGCTAGATACATGGTATCAAAACAATTTGACAAGTTATTCTTCGTTAATATCAGATTCTGGATTTTGCGGAGATAGAAGTTTATCTGGTGGAACTGGAATAGGAAAAGCAACTACTAGATATGGTGCATTGGGTAGATTAAATGCAAATGAAACACCACAATTTAAATGTCCACAAACTAATGATTTGTATACAACAGCAACTTCAACAAAAGGTAATAAAGCCTTAACATATCCAATAGGGTTAATAACAGCCGATGAAATAGTTTACGCTGGTGGTGTACCTTATACAGTTAATACCAATTATTATATGTTGGGAGTAGGCTTTTGGACAATGTCGCCCTTCGACTCTGGCTCTCGCGCTCACGTGTGGGATGTCCTTCCTGATGGTCGCCTTGCCGGCGACGGCGTCGGCATTGGCGGTGGCGTGCGCCCGGCCATCAATCTGAAATCTACTGCAGAAATCATTGATGGAGGAAACGGAACTCTTAATAATCCGTATGTTATAAAAGTTAACTAAAACATTTATCTAAAATCTAATAAATCCAGTTGCAAAACCCTTTGCAACTGGCCTTCCAAAACTATGGTATATATAAAATTTATATATATAGGGAAATGCTACAATAGGGCCTTCAACTCTGACTCTAACGCTAACGTGTGGAATGTCAATCCTGATGGTAACCTTGACAACGACAACGTCAACAATGGCAATGGCGTGCGCCCTCTGAAATTTCTTCAGATTGTGGATGAGTTTATAACGAAAGTTATGGTAAAACGATTCTTGAAGAAACAAGTATTTTCCTAGCAATAATGCTAAATAGAAGTACCAAGAACAAGCGTGTTAGTAGGTAAATATTATCGAAAGGGCGTTTGTTTTTTTTATAATTTTTTCTAATGAATAAGATAAAAGAACTAAATATAGAGTAATGATTAGTGAAGAATTAAAAGATTTTATTTACAATTATAATTAACTATAAATCACCTCTATAGGTTAATTACTTATAATATAGTGGTGATATAATGAAAAAAATAAATGAACTTTATGATTGTAAATACAATACTTTAATAAAAGATATTAAGATTAATTCTAAAGAAGTTAATCCTGGAGATTTATTTGTATGCACTAAAGGAATTAGCTGTGACCGTCATGATTTTATTGATGAAGCAGTATCTAATGGTGCATCTTTTTTAATAGTTAAAAAAAATGGTAATTACAAAGTACCATTTATAAAAGTATCTAATCCTAATAAAGAATTAGCAACCTTATCTAGAAAGTTTTATAATTATCCTGATACTAAACTTAAACTAATAGGTATTACTGGGACTGACGGAAAAACAACAACTGCAACTATAATAAGAGATTTATTAGGTAAAGATTTATGTGGTTATATAGGTACTAATGGAGTAATGGGTAAAAAAATTAATGATAAAATATCAAATACAACTCCTGAGTGTCATGTTATATATAAGTATTTATATTTATTTAACAAAGAAGACTTAAAATATGTTGCAATGGAGACTTCTAGTGAAAGTCTTTTACATGGAAGATTAGATCCATTTCTTTTTGATATAGGAATATTAACTAATATTACAGAAGACCATTTAAATGTTCATAAAAGTATGGAAAATTATATTAATAGTAAGAAGCTTTTATTTAAAAAAATAAAAGATACTGGAATAGCTATTCTTAACATTGATGATGAACATTATAATGATTTTTCTAATATTACTAAAAATAAAATTACTTATGGGAAAAATATAAATGCTGATTTATGTATTAAAGAAATAACTGAAAAAGAGAATAGTACGGAGATAGGTTTTTCTTATAAAAATAATATTTATAATATAACAAGTCCCTTAACAGGTGAATTTAATGTCTATAACTTAATGGCAGCAATACTTTGTATGTTGTCTCTTGATTTTACTATAGAAGATATTCTACCTCGTATAAAAAACATAACAATTCCTAAGGGTAGATGTGAGTTTTTAGATTTTAATACGCCTTATAAAATAGTACTTGATTATGCCCATACTCCTAATGGTTTATTATCAATTCTTAAATATTTAAACAAAATAAAAAAGAATAGAATTATTACAATAACTGGAAGTGCTGGAGGTAGGGAAAAAGAAAAGCGTAATAAAATGGGAAAAGTAGTTTTAGATAATTCTGATTTAGTTATTTTTACTACTGATGACCCTAGATATGAGAGTCCCCAAGAAATAATAAATGAAATGATAAAAGATAATAAGGGTTGTTATGAGGTAATAATAGATAGAGAAGAAGCTATAAACTTTGCATTAGACCATGCTAGAAGTGGAGATATTATCTTAATAGCAGGAAAAGGTAGAGATAATTATATGGCTGTTGAAGATAAATATATTAAATATTGCGATTATGATGTAGTAGAAAACTATTTCAATAATATTTCCAAAAGTATCTGATTTTGTCAAGTTTTGGAAAAATATTTCCAAAACTTCTAAAAAATAATTGTCATCAAATAAATTTTAAAACTAAACATATACTTTATTAGGAGGAAGTATATGTGGTTGTCATTATTAGAACTAATTAAAAGTTTAATGTTTTTTACAGCGTCTTATTCTAATAATATTTTTCCAGACCCATTAACAAAAGAAGAAGAGGATAAATATATAGAACTTGCTAAATTGGGAGATAAAGATGCTAGAAACAAACTAATAGAACATAATCTTAGATTAGTCGCACACATTGTAAAGAAATTTGACTATAAAAATGTAGATCAAGATGACTTAATAAGTATAGGTACAATTGGACTAATAAAAGGAGTAGATTCATACTCTAATCGCCATGGTACTAGAATAACAACTTATTGTGCTAGATGTATTGAAAATGAAATACTAATGTACTTTAGAAGTAACAATAAAAACAACAAAAATATATCAATTAATGAATCAATCGGTTTTGATAAAGAAGGTAACGAAATTACTATCTTAGATGTCTTAAAAATGCCTAAACCAGATTTTGCTGAAGAAATTCAAACCAAAGATAATATTGAGTTACTAAAAGATTATATAAAAGTACTAAATAAAAGAGAAAAAGAAATACTAATAAAAAGATATGGACTTAATAATACTAGTGAACAAACTCAAAAAGAAATTGCTAAAGATTTAAAAATTTCGAGAAGTTATGTATCACGTATTGAAAAACGCGCTCTTACTAAAATATTAAGAGAATTTATGAAAAATAAGAAAATGTGACCTGTAAGATAGTTTTTACTATCTTTTTTTTGACATTTATATTCTTTAACTCTATAATATAGGTATATAAAATAGGAAAACGGTGATAAAAAGTGTTAAAAAAAAGACGAAAGGTTAAAGAAAGAAATCTTGTAATATTACTTGTCTCTTTACTCTTAATACTTGCTATAGTATCAGTATGTTTTATATTTTTTACACCTAATGTTGAATTATTAGGTAAAAGAGTAGTTACTATTAAATTAAATGAAAAATATAGTGACAATGGAGTAAAAGCTACTTATCAAGGAAAAGATGTTACTGATGAGGTCAAAATAAATGGAAAAGTTAATTCACAAAAAATAGGAACATATAAAATATCATATACTGTAAAGAAAGGCCTTTTTAGTACTGAAGCTGAAAGAATTGTTAAAGTAATAGATGATATAAAACCTGAAATAACCTTAGAAGGTGGAAATGAAGTATCTGCATGTCCTGGTAAAAAATATAAAGAACAAGGATATAAAGCTATTGATAATTATGATGGAGACATAACTTCTAAAGTAAAAATAGAAGAAACTGATAAGAAAATAACATATACAGTAAGTGATTCTAGTGGTAATAAAACAGTTGTTACTAGAACATTAAAAAGAATAGATGATGTTAAACCTGAAATCACTTTAAAAGGAGATAAAGTTTTATATATTGAAAAAGGTGGTAAGTATATAGAGCCAGGTTATACTGCAAGTGATAACTGTGATGGAGATGTAACTTCTAAAGTAGAAGTAACTGAAGAAGTGAATACTAATGAAATAGGTAGTTATAAGATAAATTATAGTGTTAAAGATACTAAAGGTAATATCGCATCAACTTCAAGAGTTGTTTATGTAAGACATACAGCTAATTCTAATGGAATATATAAGAATAGTATGATTTATTTAACTTTTGATGATGGACCTAGTAATGTAACAAGTAAAATATTAGATATTTTGAAAAAGAAAAATGTTAAAGCAACTTTCTTTGTTATTAATCACTCAGATGATTTAAATGATTTGATTAAAAGAGAATATAATGAAGGTCATACTGTAGCGCTTCACTCTTATACACATCGTTATGACATAATATATACTTCTGTTGATAAATACTTTAATGACTTAGATGCGATAAGTAAAAAAGTTCAAGGTATAACAGGAGTAAAACCTACAATAATTCGTTTTCCAGGGGGTGGTTCTAACACTATAAGTAAAAACTATTCTCATGGAATTATGAAAACGTTAACTAAAGAAGTAATAACTAAAGGATATCATTATTTTGATTGGAACGTTGATTGTGGTGATGCTGGAAGTGCTAAAAGTAAGGAAGATGTTTATAATAATGTTGTTAATCATTTAAGTCATAATCAAACGAATGTAGTTTTGATGCATGATTTTCAAAATAATGACAAGACAGTAGAGGCATTAAATGATATAATAGATTATGGAATAGCAAATGGATATCAATTTGCAGCAATAGATATGGATACACCGATGGTAAAACACAGGGTAAATAATTAAAGGAGTGTGTGTTTATGAAAAAGATTAAGGGGTTATTTTTACTGATAGTAGGAGCATTATTATTACCAATAACTGTTCTTGCTGCACCAACAACTGAATTAACAGGAGTTATATATGCTCGTCCAGGTGATACTGTAGCATATGATATTAAAATTACTTCTCCTGATGAAGAAAAAGCAATTAAATATGAAGCAGAATTATCATATGATAAAGAAATTCTAGATTTAAAAGGAGTTACTGCTAAATCATGGAACGGCAATAACTCATCTAACAATCTAACTTTTACCTATAAAGACGGTATAAGTGGAACTTCTACTATTGCTACTGTAACTTTTAAAGTTAAGGATAATGTTCCAAAGCAAACTACAATAATTACATTAAAAAATATCAAAATTACTACTTTAGATGAGAATAATAGTAAGAATTTAGTTGCTGTATCAGAAAGTGCTTCTCATAAAGTTTCACTTGCTATAAAGTCTACTGATAACTCACTAAAAGATTTAAAAGTAGATGGTGTAACTGTTGCTGAATTTAAAAGTGATGTTTATGAATACGAAATGGAAGTATCATCTGATACTGATAAAATCGAATTAAAAGCTACTCCTAATAATGCCAATGCAACATTTGTAGACGGTTTCGGTTCAAGAGAAGTAGATGTTAAGTATGGTGAAAATGAATTCTTAATTAAAGTAAAAAGTGAAGCTGGCGATATTCAAGTATATAAAATACTAGTTACTCGTGAAGATAATAGAAATACTAATAATAATTTAAAAGAAGTATTAATTAATTCAGGTAAAATAAAATTAGAATTATCTAAAAATAAAACAGATTATACAATTAAGACTTATAAATTAAAAAAATTAGAAGTAGATGCTGTAGCAGTTGATTCTAAAGCAACCGTAAAAGTAGAAATACCAGAACAAATAATTGTTGGAGAAAACGTTGTAATTATTACTGTTACTTCAGAAAATGGTGAAGAAAAAAAATACACTATAACATTTGACAATACTGATAAAGCAGTAGATACCAAGATTAAAACCTTATATATCAAAGGATACAAACTTGACTTTGATAAAAACACTATGGTTTATGAAGTAACTTTCAATAAGAAATTTAAAAAAGGCCTTGATATGAGCATTGTTACTGTATCAGGAGATAAAACTGTAACATATACAATTTACTATAATGGTGTTAAAGTTGATGATAATACTAAAATTGATTTAAAAGTAGGAGATAAATACGAAATAAAAGTATCACCAATCGGATTAGAAGAAGGTGATGATAGTGATACTACTACTTATACAATCACAATAGTTAAAGATAAAAGAGTAAGCTTCTATTTAGTATTAGAACTATTTATCACTTTAGTACTAGTTGTATTAATTGTTATTCAAATATTTAAAAGAAAAAAAATTCTTGAAAATAACAAGAAAAAAGCATCACCAAAAACTGAAAAAGTAGAAGAAGTAAAAGAAGAACAAATTAAAAATGAAATAGAAAAAACTAAAGTTATAAGTGATGATGAATTAGATAAGATTAATAATGTTAATGAAGAATAAGCTGTCTTAGTTTATTCTTTGCTTTTATAGGGGGATTTATGAAAGTACAAAGATTTGTTCCTATAATTTATAAAAAGAGTGTATTAGATATCAATTATAAAAAACTAAAAGCACAAGGAACCAAATGCTTATTATTTGACCTTGATAATACTCTTTTAGAGTTACCAGGCTATAAATTGTCTGAAGAAAGAAGAGAATTAATAGAAAAATTAAAGAAAGATTTTCAAATAATTGCAATTTCTAATAATTTTAAGAGGAAAATTAGTAATGTTTGTAGTATAATTGATATTGCCTTTATTAGTTTCTCTATGAAACCCACTTCTAGGTGTTTTAAAAAAATAAGTAAGAAGTATGGTTATAATAAAAAAGAGATGTGTATAATAGGTGACCAATTATTAACAGATGTATTAGGTGGGAATAATTATGGTATTAAAACTATATTAGTTGAACCACTAAATAATAATGATTTAAAAATAACTAAATTAAACAGAGTAATAGAAAACTTGATTTTTAAGAAGTTAGCAGCTAAAGGATTTTTAGAAAGAGGAATTTATTATGAGTAAAGAAAAAAAATATTGTATTGGTTGTGGCGTTCTTTTACAAGACGAAAACATGACTATGGAAGGATATACAGCAAGTATTGAAAATGATATATGCGCTAGATGCTTCAGAATGAAAAACTATGGTGAATATCAAATAGTTACTAAATCTAATGAAGATTACATTAAAATTCTACAAAGCGTTGGAAAAACTAATGATTTAGTTTTATATATTGTTGACTTACTTAACTTAGATAGAGATTTAAAATATATAAGAAATTATATAAGTAATAAAGTATTACTAGTTCTAAGTAAAAGAGATGTTCTACCTAAAAGTGTAAAAGATGAAAAACTAATAGAATACTTTAAGAATCTTGATTTAGATTACCAAGATGTAGTAGTTGTAAGTCCAAATAAAAACTACAATATTGACAACTTATTACTTATGATAAAAAAATATAAAACTAGTAAAAATGTATACGTAGTAGGACATACTAACGTAGGAAAATCTACTCTTATAAATAAATTAATGAAAAACTATTCAGAAAATGAGTGTGAATTAACAATATCACCACTTCCTTCTACAACATTAAATAAAATATCAATCAAGTTAAATGATGACTTAGTTTTAATAGATACTCCGGGTTTAATTGATAGAGGTAACATAGTTAATTATGTAGAACCTAGTCTATTAAAAAAGATAAATCCTAAAAAAGAAATTAAACCTAAAACATATCAAATAAAAAAAGGTCAATGCTTAGTAATTGGTGACTTTGTTAGAATAGATTATGTTGAAGGAGAAAGAAACAGTTTTACAGTATTTATGTCCAATGATATAAAAGTTCAAAGATATAATATGTATAGACAAAACAAATTAAAAGACTTGTTTCCAAATGAGATGGATGTCTTATATCATGAGGATATTGTAGTAAACGGTCTAGGCTTTGTTAAAGTAGTAGAAAAAGCTAAAGTAACAGTATACGCTGATAAAAATGTTGAAATATATACAAGACGTTCTTTAATTTAAAGTAGTGAAAACTACTTTTTTTCTTATTTTTTTTGTAATATTTTCAATGTGTGATATAATGATAATGGGTGTAAATATGAGAATAAACATTAAATCAATTGATATAAATTACATACAATATGGTGAGGGTAGTGATATAATCCTACTTCATGGTTGGGGACAGAATATTGAAATGATGCAACCTCTTGGAGATAAACTACAAAAAAATCATAGAATAACAATTCTTGATTTACCTGGTTTTGGTAAAAGCAGTGAACCAACCGAAGAATTAACAGTATACGATTATTGTGAAATTCTAAGAGAATTTGTTACTAGATTAAAGATTAAGAATCCGACTTTAATAGGTCACTCCTTTGGTGGAAGAATATCTATTATTTATGCATCAAAATATGAAGTTGATAAATTAGTACTTTTCGGTAGTCCTTGCTTTGCTAAAAGGAGTAATCCATCACTAAAAGTAAAAGTACTTAAATTTATGAAGAAAGTTCCTGGTATAAATAAATTAGAAGAATTTGCTAAAAAACACATTGGTTCTAGTGATTATAAAAGTGCTAGCCCAATGATGAGAAAAATACTAGTTAACACAGTTAATGCTGATTTAAGTGAGTGCTGTAAAAAGATTAAATGTCCAACACTTCTGATTTGGGGAGAAAATGATACAGCAGTAAGCGTAGATGAAGCTAAAGAAATAGAAAAACTTATTGAAGATGCGGGATTAATAATTTTACCTAATTCAACACATTATGCATATTTAGAAAACTTAAATCACGTTACTAATATTTTAAAAAACTTTTTATAGGAGGTAATTTATGGTTTTGTATTATATCTTATATTTTTTGATTATTATGTATGTTATTGATGTAAGTATGCGTTCTTATCATATGTTACAACAAAATATATATAACGAAAATAATCGATATCTTAAATGGGTATGGAAAAATAAAAAATTAATACTTAAAAATATTGATTTATATGGAATAGTATTTGCAATACTTATTATGTTTACCAAAAATGAATCACTAATTAATTTCTTCTTAGTAGTATTAATGCTTGTGTATTTAGTATCTTACTTTAAATTTCAAGAACAAAAGAAGAAAGACCAAAATAAGAAACCGCTTGTTGCTACTAAGAGAATAAAAAGATTAGCAATAACAACTAATATTTTATATCTTATACCAATATTAACAGCTATATTTGCTAATCAATACGCAGCTATTTGTTTATTAATTTTAACTATTATGGCTAGTCTAAATTTCTATGTAGTATTCCTAGCTTTAATAATTAATCATCCAATAGAGAGGATGGTATATCATCATTATGAAAGACTTGCAAAAGAAAAATTAAAGAGTATGCCATCATTAAAGATAGTTGGTATAACAGGTAGTTATGGTAAAACAAGTTGTAAAAATATTTTAGCCGATATTTTAAATGTAAAGTATAATGCCTTACCAACTCCAAAAAGTCTAAATACTTTTAATGGACTTATGATTACAATTAATAATAAATTAAGTAAATTTGATGATATTTTTATAGCAGAGATGGGAGCATATGTTCCTGGTGAAATTCACAGATTATGTTGCCTTGTAAATCCTAAGTATGGAATTATTACATCAATTGGTAAAGCCCATTTAGAAACTTTTGGAAGTGAAGAGAATATTCAAAAAGGTAAAATGGAATTAATTGAGTATTTACCTAGTGATGGAATAGGGGTATTAAATGCTGATGATAAAATGCAAAAGAGCTATAAAATAAAAAACAACTGCAAAATATTGTGGATAGGTATTGATAACAAAGATGTTGATGTATCAGCTACTAATATCAAGTGCAGTGGTGAAGGAACTATTTTTGATGTAACATTTAAAAATGATTCTAAAAGTTATAAATTTGAAACTAAATTACTAGGAAAACATAACGTTTATAACATTTTATCAGCATTAGCACTAGGACGTGAATTTGGTGTTAGTATTAAAGATTTACAATTAGGTGTTAAAAAAGTACGTCCTATAGAGCATCGATTAGAATTAAAAAAATTAGGTAACTTCTATCAAATAGATGATGCATACAATTCTAATCCAGTTGGTGCTAAAAGTGCATTAGATGTACTTGCTATGATGGATGGAGATAAAGTAGTAATAACTCCAGGTATGGTTGAATTAGGTTCTGAAGAAAGAGAACTAAACAAAATATTTGGTGAACAAATATCGGAAGTAGCCGATAAAGTTATCCTAATTGGTGCTAAAAGAACAGAACCAATTCTTGAAGGATTAAAAGAAAAAGGTTTCAAAGAAAAAAATATTTATATTTCAAATGATGTTAGAGAAGCATATACTATTTTAAATGAATTAAAAGGTAAAAAAGACTTATATGCATTATTTGAAAATGATTTACCTGACACGTATACAGAGAAGTAGGAGGAATATATATGATTAAATTAGGTGTTATTTTTGGTGGAGAATCAGTTGAACATGAGGTTAGTATTATTTCAGCTATCCAAGCAATGAATAAAATGGATAGTGAAAAATATGAAGTAATACCAATCTATATTACTAAGGAAGGTGAGTGGTATACTGGAAAATCTTTAAAAGATATTGAAGTATATCAAGACTTAGATCTTCTAAAAAGATATAGTAAAAATGTAGTTCTATATCATAAAAAAGGGAAATTCGTATTACAATCTAAAGGTTTCTTCAAAAGAACAGTAGAAGAAATTGATATGGCTTTCCCAATAGTACATGGAACTAACGTTGAAGATGGTGTATTACAAGGATACTTAAAAAGTATAGGTATACCTTTCGTAGGAAGCGATGTATCTTCTGCTGCTATAGCTCAAGATAAAATTTTCCAAAAGCAAATTTATCAATCAGCAAACATACCGACAACAGATTTTGTATGGTTTTTCGATAGTGAATACTTAGATGACAATGACAAAATTATAAAGATGATTGAAAAATTAAAATACCCAGTAATGGTTAAGCCAGCAACTTTAGGTAGTAGTGTAGGTATTAATAAAGCACATAATCGTGATGAATTACAAAGAGCTATCGAAGATGCTATTACTTACGATAATAAAGTAATCGTTGAAGAAGTAGTTGATAATTTAGTAGAAGTTAATATAAGTGTTTTAGGAAACTATGAACATATGCAATACAGTGTTATTGAACAAGTAATGACTGATAACGAATTATTAACATACGAAGACAAATATATTGGCTCTAGCAAAAAAACAGGTGGAGCAAGTAAAGGTATGGCTTCTGCATCTAGAAAGATACCAGCTGATATAGATGATAAATTAAAAGAAGAAGTACAATCTAATGCCTTAGAAGTATTTAGAACATTAAACTGTTCTGGAGTAGTAAGAATAGACTTCTTAATAGATAAGAAAAAGAAAAAAGTATATGTAAATGAGATTAATTCAATACCTGGTTCATTAGCGTTCTATTTATGGGAACCTATTGATAAGAATTATTCAGAATTATTAGATGAAATGATAAATGTTGCTATTAAAAACTATAAAAAGAGAATAAATAAAGTTCACTCATTTAGTACTAATATTTTACAAGGATTTTCTGGAAGTAAAGGTCTAAAAGGGTTGAAAGGTTTAAAGAAATAAATAATTAAATAAAGGGATGGTTGAAATGGTTAAGTTAATGGATTTAAATATAGAAAATAAAACTAAGTTATTATCCAACTTATCTTTTGACCACCCTTTATCTGATTCTGAACTAAGTGATTTAATAAACTTACTAGCATCACCAATTAATCTATCCCAAATATATTTTAAAGATGATATTGATATTGCGAGTATCGAAAAAGTAAAATTACTACTAGAAGGATTGCCAACTATTGATGATGCAAAAATTGAAAAATACATTTTAAAAAAGATAGATGAAAATGATGATATGATTTTATCAAATATGAGTTTCTTAAACATTGATACTTGGAATATTGCTTATTCTAAAGACGAAAATAGATGTTCTATAACTACTATGGCAAAATATCGAAAGATAAAAGAGTGGTTTAACGAGTCTAGATGTTTAAAAAATAGTGAGAATAATTTTAATGAAGTATTAAAAATGTATGATAGAGTTAAATTATTTGACTATGATGGAAAAAATAAATATGGAAGATTACCTGAAATAATAAGTGAAGGTAAAGCCAATAGTTATGGATACAATTTGTTATTTAAAGAATTGTTAAATATGAACAATGTACCAGCAATATTAGTAAAAGTAAATGTTGATAATGAAATAAACTATGTTACTTTAGCACATCTAAAAGATAAAGAAAATGATATTGATGGATTATATATATTTGACCCATCATCTGATACAATATCAAAAGACCAATATCGTAATAACTTAGCAAGAAGAATTAATTATAATTTCTTTGGTATAACATTGGACAAGTTCTTAAAACAGAAAAGCAATATAAAAGAAGATGGGATATTAAAAATATTGACTGCTCCTAATGGGTTTGAGTTTGATTACTTATTGTCACAGTATAATGAACGAAATGGTTGTAACGAGATTAGAGAAATAGAAAGAGTATTTAAAACAAAACCTAAAGATTTTTATAACAAGTTGCATGATACTATGGAAATAGAAAGTGATATTATGTTTGGAAAAATTAGTAATAGACTAGCTCAATATAATATTGCAGGAATTGATAAAGACTTATTTGATAAAACAGTTATTGAAAACTATATGTTAAGAGATAACGAGTTATTTAAAACAGTTCATAGTAAAAATCAGATTAAATATTATGATAAAACGAGTTTTGGTGTTGATATGGCCAGTTAGTTTTGATATAATCAATTTAGAAAATAGGAGGGTATATTATGAAAGATAAAAAAAGTTTACTAGTTGGATTAATGTGCGCATTAATAGCAATCATGGCTATAGGTTATGCCGCTTTTGCTACAAATTTAAAGATAAACGGTACAGCGACAATCACATCAGATTGGTGTGTAAGAATTAAAGATAATCCTACTTGTGTTACAACTCCAGTAAGTGGAGGAAGTGCTGATTCAGTTACTGCTACTGCTAGTAAAGTATCAAATAATACAGCAACAGTTTCTATGGAGTTTACGCAACCAGGAGACCAAGCAGTATGTACAATTATATTTGAAAACTGCGGAAATATAGATGCAAAATTAAGTGAATTAATAGTAACTGGAATAGATGAAGAAGGACCAATAAGACTTTCTGTAACAGGTCTTACTGAAAACGCTGTTTTATCAAAAACAACTGGTACACATACCGCAGTTGTAACTGGTAAATATGATAGTAGTATTACATCACAACCTCTTGATAGTGATAAAACCAAGGAATTAAAAGTAACTGCTAATTATACTCAAAAATTTAATTAAACATTAAAAAACATGACTTTACAGTGGCCGTGTTTTTTTGTGAAAATTTTGTGTAAAAAAATGCAAATTTTTATTTTAAGTATTGTCTTTTAAAATGATGTTTGCTATAATCAATCTATAAGATAAGGAAGGAGAAAACAAAATGAAGGATAGTAAGAATTTAGTAATTGGTATGTTATGTGCAGTTGTTTGTGTTATGGCTGTAGCTTACGCTGCATTCGCAACAACATTAACAATTAATGGTACATCAACAATCGCATCAGAATGGTGTGTAAGAATTAAGGAGGCAACTTGCCCAACTAAAAAACCAGTTTCAGGTGGAGCTGCTGAATCAGTTACTGCTGAAGCATCAGTTGCTAGTAATGCGTTAGATGCTACAATCACTATGGGATTCACTCAACCTGGAGACACAGCTACTTGCCAAGTAGTATATGAAAACTGTGGTACTGTAGACGTATTATTAACTCATACAATTACTGGAGCTGATGGAACAGATGCAATTGACTTTGTTGTTACAGGAGCTACTAATAATGGAACTACAGAGTTATTAGCAAACGCTGGTAAAAATGCTACTCATAATATCACTGTTCAAGGAACATATAAGAGTACTATAACTGAAGACCCAGCAGCAGCAGCTAAAACAGCAAAATTATCAATCACATCAGTTGCTACTCAAAAAATTAAATAAATTATAGTGTGATAGACACAAGGGAGGAAATTAAAAATGAAAGATAGCAAAAATCTTATAATCGGAATGCTATGTGCAGTAGTTTGCGTTATGGCAGTAGCTTATGCAGCATTCCAAACAACATTAACAATTAATGGTACAGCAACAATCAGTTCTACATGGAACGTTGCTATTACTGCAATCGATTGCAATGCAACTGCAGTAGAAGGTGGACAAGCAGCAGCAGTTACTAAAAGCTTTACAGCAACAACTGCTCAATTCGACTTCACTTTCAATCAACCAGGAGACACAGGACACTGTGATGTAACTATTTCTAACACTGGTTCATTAGATGCTAAAGTTAAAAGCATTGATACAGTTGTAAAAGATGGTTCAGGAGCTTCTAAAACTGTTACTGCTGATGATAATTCACTTGATGTAACAGCTGCTGACTTAATTAAATACAACTTATCAGGCATAGCTACAGGTGATACATTAGCAGCTGGTAAAACTCAAACTTACAAAATTGACGCTGCTTATGATGCTGATGCTACTGGTTCAGCAACAGAAGCTACTAAAACAAAAACTGTAACTGTAACTATCGGTTATGAACAAAAATTAGGTTAAGATTTTAACTAATAATTTGGATTAAAGATATAGGAAACTATATCTTTTTTTTACAAAAAATATTGTATTACACTACTAAAATATGTTACAATAATTTTGTAATAATAAAGGAGGATATTATGAAGGACAAAGGCATATTAATTGTTATGTTATGTACAGTTGTTATTGTTATGGCTGTAGCATTTGCTGCATTTACAACTAACTTAACAATAAATGGTACTACTACAATTGGTTCAACTTGGAAGGTAGAATTTGATCAAGATACTGCTGTTTCTAAATGTTCAGATGGAAGTGGTATTGCAATATCTGGTACAACTGCAACATTAGCTGTTTCATTAGAAACACCTGGAGACCAAGTAACATGTACAATTGGAGTTAAAAATACTGGAACTCTAGATGCTGTATTAAAATCAATCACAGCAGTTGAAACAGGAGAAGCTCCAATTACATTTACATTAACACCATCTCCAGATGATGATTTAACTAACAGAGCAAAATTAGCGGCTTCAACAGGTAGAGAAACTATTACACTAGTTGCTACTTATGATGATACAACTGGTGAACAACCTGATGAATTAACTAAAAACATTGTAGTTACTGCTAACTATCAACAATTCTTCAATGCACAAGCAGGAGCATAATAGAATTAAAAAAATAAGACTTTATAGTTTTATTTTTTTTTGTGCTGTGCTATAATTAATCTATAATAGGGGTGGTAGAGTGAACAATAAAAAAGGTCAAGCATTAGTTGAATTCATTTTAGTTTTACCAGTTCTTATTATGCTTTTATTTGCAGTAATAGATTTTGGTAGAATATTTGTAAATAAAAACGAATTAGAAACAGCTTTAGGCTATATAAATGACATTGATAGAGATTCAATTGATTACGATGCTATTAATAAAACTGTAAATCAAAATACTAAAACTAATATTGAAGTAACACTAAGTAATGCTGAAAACGGATACATGACAGTGACTTTATCAAGAAGAATAGATATAATTACACCTGGACTTAACTTGATATTATCATCGCCATATAAAGTATCCACTAGTAGGGTGATTAAGTATGAATAATAAAGGTCAAGTATTAATCTTATTTGTTCTAATAATTCCAATTTTATTACTAGGTGCTGTATACATAATTGATAACACTTATCTTGCATATAACAAAAATAAATTAAATCAAATAAATGATTTAGTAATAAAAGATGCTGCAATAAGAAATATGAGTGTTGATGAAATAAAAGATTATATAAATAAAAATGATAAAGACATTGAAGTAGAATTTATATTAGTAAGTGCTGAAGAAGTACAAATTAACTTAAAAAAAGAAGTTTCAAGTTATTTTGGAAATGTAACTGGCAGAAATAACTATACAATTACTTCTAAAAGAACATTTAAAATAAATAATGATAATCCAATATATCAATAATGAGGATGTGAAAATATGCCAAAAATAAAAAAAGGGAAAATAATAACAGTAACTTCCATGAAAGGTGGAGTTGGTAAAACTTTAACTGTTTTACAACTTGCTGCTATTCTAAAAAAGGCTCAAAAAAGAGTATTAATAATGGATTTAGACTTATATAATGGCGATATTGCCTTTGCGTTAAATCTTGATGTTAAAGGAAGTATATACAATCTATGTGATGATGTTGCAAACAACCGTTACAAAGGAGATTCTAAAGAAAACTATGTTATTAAATATGATGAATACATTGATATAATTACTTCTCCAAAAGACCCTAGACAAGCATCTAAAATAGACCGTAAATATCTAGAAGTAATTTTAAGAAGTTTTTCTCACAAATATGATGTTATTCTAATAGATACTAATCATATTCTAAGTGTTACAAACATGGTTGCTTTTGAGTGTTCCAAAGTAATTTTAGATATTTTCACAAACGATTCATTTGATATAAAAAATACTAAAAACTTTATTTCAATATGTAAAAATATGGGCGTAGATAACCTAGTCCTAGTACTAAATAGTGCAATTAATGAAGGTCGTGGTTACTATTCTAGTTATGATATTGAAAGTATTATAAAAAGCAAAATAAACTATACAATACCAAAAAGATTTTATATTAGGGGATTAGATAAATACGTTGTAAATGGCAACCTTCTAGAAGCATGTGAAAAAGTATTAAAAGACAATGCTAAAGAGGCAACTAAACTTTCTAATTTTGTACTTAATCTATTAAAAGATTATAAAGGGGATGAAGCAAATGAAGAAAAATAGTTGGCTAGAAGAATTTGAAATAGAAAAAAATGAAAACGAAAAAGAATATAGCAAAGAAATAACTAACGATTATGATATTTTTAAAGATAAAGATTTACTTGACCGCTTTAGAAATACAATAATTCAAGAATTAATAGATAACCAAATACCTGATGAAAAAGTTTTAACTCAATATATTAATGAAGAAATAGATAGAATTACTGAAGGATATGACTTAACAAATGTAGAAAGAAATCACATCTTCAACTTAATAGAAAACGAAATTAATGGATATGGACCAATTACCGAATTATTGGAAGATAAAAACGTTACTGAAATAATGGTAAACGGACCAAATGAAATATATATAGAAGTAGATGGTCAATTAATTAGAGATGATTCTGTTTCATTTATCAATAATGACCATATAATTAGAACTATTCAAAGAATTGTTCAACCACTAGGTAGAACTATAGATTCAACTAATCCAATGGTTGACTCACATCTACCAGATGGTTCAAGAATTAACGCAATTATTCCACCCTTATCAGTTAAAGGTCCAGTTATGACTATTCGTAAATTCAAAGAGAGTATGAGTAATATTGAAGCCTTAATTGGTAATGGTACATTAACTCCATATATGGCTAGATTTCTAGATGCATGTGTTGAAGCTAAATTAAACATGGTAGTGTGTGGTGGAACTGGTTCTGGTAAGACAACACTATTAAATGTTTTATCAAATTTTATTAATCCTGATGAACGTATTATAACAATAGAAGATGCTGTAGAATTAAGATTAAAACAAACTCACGTAATCTCACTAGAAACAAGAAATGTTAACTATGAACGTGAAGGTGAAGTAACAATAAGAGACCTTGTAAGAAACTCATTACGTATGAGACCAGACCGTATTATAGTAGGAGAAGTTCGTGGTGAAGAAGCATTTGATATGTTACAAGCTATGAATACAGGTCATGATGGTTCACTTACTACACTACATGCTAACTCTGCAAGCGATGCTCTAAATCGATTAGAAACAATGATTTTAATGAGTGGAATAGATATTCCTTTAAAAGCAGTACGTGAATATATTGAAAAAGCATTAGATATAGTAGTAAACATCGAAAGATTGAGCGATGGTCGCCGTAAAGTAACATCAATCTCAGAAATAACTGGATTTGATGGTGAAAACATTATTTTAAAAGACATCTTTGCTTTCCAACAAAACGGATTAACAGATAAAGGCGAAGTAAATGGTGAATTTATTCTTTATAATTATATTCCAAGTGTATATAAAAAAATTGTAAGTAGGGGAGTTCATTCAGTAGATGACATCTTCCAAGCTATAGAAAAAGAACAAAAGTCTAAAAAGAAAAAAGATTAGGAGGAAATATTATGCCAAATGGTTACAATATGAATTTATTTATTCTACAAATAACAATGATTATAATACTATTTGGTGTAGTATTATGGTTAATTAGATTAAATAGAGCAACTAGATTAGAAAAAAGATTTAGTAAATATGCTGTAAACGTTATTAAAGACGAAGAATTATCTTTATTTGATAAAGTACATAAAATTTATAATAAAATTAAAAAAAGAGTATCTAAACTCTTATATAAACTGAAAATCTTTAATGATTATAGCAAAAAATATGAAAAATATTGTGATAACACTAAAATTATTAGAGAAGATGCAATGGACTATATTTCAACCAAAGTATTAGCAGGATTTGCTATGATGCTTCTAATTGTTATATCTGATATCTTCCAATATAAAAACATTACATCTTTACAACTAGTAACAACTTTCTTAATTGGGTTCTATATTCCAGATTTATTATTAATGTCTAAAACAAAAATGCGTAAAAGACAAATAGAAAAAGATATGTTAAAAGCAATCATCATCATGAACAACTCCTTTAAATCTGGTCTTAGTATTATGCAAGCAATATATATGGTATCTAATGAATTAGATGGACCTATCAGTGAAGAATTTAAAAAAATGTACATCGACTTATCTTTTGGATTGAATATGGAAACTGTATTCGAAAGATTTACTAAAAGAATAGATACGAAAGAAGCAAGATATATAACTACATCATTAAATGTTTTAAATAAAACAGGTGGTAACATAGTTCAAGTTTTTGCTTCAGTAGAACGTAATTCATTTACTAGAAAAAAACTACAAGAAGAACTAGGCGCATTAACCGCATCAGCAAAAGCAATATTCCAAATACTAGTATTTATTCCAGTATTACTTTTCTTAGGAATATTTATTCTAAATCCTAATTATTTTACCCCATTATTTACTAATCCTATAGGTATAATGATATTGTTCATAATAATACTTATCTATATCCTATACATAATAGTAATCAAACGAGTAATGAAAGTTAAGGTGATGATGTAATGAAAAGAAATAGTAAAAATCTTAACTTAGCATATAAAATATACAGTACCGAAACAATCAATAAATATCAAAAGAAAATAGATTTATTAGGGTATAAAGATACATATAATGCAGTAATTTTCTTAAATATTAGATTTTTAACTACCATATTAATATTTTTTATGATATTATATATATCTAAATTGGGATATATTACCGCACCTTTAATATCAATTATTTATTTTAATGTTTTACCTAAAATAGTAATAGATAAAAAAGTTGCTGCAAGAAGTGAAAAATTAGATAATGATGCAATGTATTTTTTCGAAGTTTTAACATTATCATTAGAGACTGGGCGTAACTTAAAAACAGCATTAGAAATAACTTCTAACAGTATTGATTCTGAATTATCTTATGAATTTAGACAAGCACTAAGAGAAGTAAAATATGGTAAAAGTCTTAATGAAGCATTAGAAAATTTAAAACTAAGAATACCATCAGATACTATTAATAATATTATCTTAAATATTTCACAATCAAATATCTTTGGTAATAGTATTATAGATACCATGTATAATCAAATAGATTATATAAGGGATAAACAAATATTAAATGCTAAAGCAAAAATTAGTAAGATTCCATTAAAGGTATCAGTAATATCAGTAATATTCTTTATACCATTAATACTATTACTAATTTTATCCCCAATAATAATACAATTTTTAAGTTAGGAGTGAATTTATGAGTGGACATTCAAAGTGGGCGACTATTCATAGAAAAAAAGGTGAATTAGACCAACAAAGAGGAAAAGTTTTTCAAAAAATTGCTAAAGAGATTTATGTAGCAGCAAGAGGTACAGATGGTAATCCTGAACATAATCCAGCTCTTCGTGCGGTACTAGAAAAAGCAAGAAGTAATAATATGCCTAAAGATAATATTCAAAAAGCTATTGATAAAGCAACAGGTGCTCTAGGTGGAGAAGATTATGAATCAGTAAGATATGAAGGTTATGGTCCATCAGGTGTAGCTTTCATGGTTGATTGCTTAACTGATAATAGAAATCGTACTGCATCTCAAGTAAGAAGTTCTTTCACTAAAAAAGGTGGAAACTTAGGTACTGATGGTTCTGTATCCTACATGTTTGAACGTAAAGGTGTAATAGTAACAGATAAGTCAATAGATGAAGATACTGCTATGATGGTAGCGCTAGATAATGGAGCATTAGATTTTATCGTTAATGATGATACTTATGAGATTTATACAGATACAGAACATTTTATTCAAGTAAAAGAAGCTTTAGAAGCAGCTGGAATAAAAGAATTCTTAACAAGTGAAATTACCTTTGTAGCATCTAATTTAGTTGAACTTGATGATGAAGCTAAAGAAAAAGTTCTAGGATTAGTAGATATCTTAGAAGACTTAGATGATGTTCAAGATGTATATCATAATTTAAGTGAATAGTAGTTTATGTAAAGCAACTGAAAAGTTGCTTTTTTTCTAAAAAAATATTGCCAAAAAACTATAAAATAAGAGATAATAATTATATAGTATACGGAGTGATATATATGCCAAGTAAGAAAAGAACAATTGTAATTGCAATGAGTGTAGCAGTATTATTATTAATAACTGGGTTCTCACTATTTT
>OLHG01000805.1_pt1 | contig 21319 bp, 9 predicted proteins | sample 1605971 | NCBI WGS metagenome assembly OLHG01 (sample SAMN03283289) | human gut metagenome | biome: human-associated habitat; material: feces | host: Homo sapiens | place: Peru | collected 2012 | reverse complement strand
AGAACGTGTCGCAGGGGATCTTCATACCGACCTTGGTCACATAGGCCCTGTCACAATAGGGCAGCAGCTGGCGATAGACGCTGCCGCCGCCGATGACCATAGCCCGGTCCGCTTTCTCCGCCAGCTCCACCGCCTGCTCCACGCTCCGGCAAAGGGTGAAGCCCGGATAGTCTCCTCCCCGCCGGGTCAGCAGCAGGTTCTCTCTTCCCGGCAAGGGCTTCTTCCCCGGGAAATCCTCCACCGTCCGGCGGCCGGCAATGACCAGGCAGCCCTTGGTGGTCTCCCGGAAGAATTTCCGGTCCGCTTTCAACGCCACAGGCTGGGTGCCGTCCCGGCCGATGCCCCAGTCGTCATATACCGCAACGATCAGTTCCATGGTCTTTCCTCAGATCGCCATAGGGATCTCAAAGTCAAAGGGATGATACCGGTAGCCCTCCAGCTTGAAAGAATCCTTGGTAAATGCGTAGAAATCCGTGACACTCCCGTCCACGGAGAATTTTGGCGCGTCATAGCCCTCCAGCTCCAGCATGGCCTTCACCGCGGGGATATGCCGGTCGTAGATGTGGCAGTCGGCAATCACATGGACCAGTTCCCCCACCTTCAGGCCGGATACCTGGGCCATCATGTGGACCAGGACGGCGTACTGGACCACATTCCAGTTGTTGGCGGTGAGCATATCCTGGGATCGCTGGTTGAGGATGGCGTTCAGGGTGTCCCCGGTGACATTGAAGGTCATGGAGTAGGCGCAGGGGTACAGGTTCATCTCGTGGAGATCCTCAAAATTATAGATGTTGGTCAGGATCCGCCGGGAAGCCGGGTTGTGCTTCAGATCGTAGAGCACCCGGTCCACCTGGTCGAACATACCCTCTTTGTACTGGTGCTGGATCCCCAGCTGGTAGCCGTAGGCCTTGCCGATGGTGCCGTCCGGACCGGCCCACTCATCCCAGACATGGCTGCCCAGGTCCGCGATCCGGTTGGATTTCTTCTGCCAGATCCACAGCAGTTCATCCACGGCGCTCTTCCAATAGGTCCGGCGCAGGGTCATAATGGGGAACTCCTCTGCCAGATCATAGCGGTTCACCACACCAAACTTCTTGATGGTGTGGGCGGGGGTTCCGTCGGCCCAGTGAGGGCGCACCTCCAGGTTTTCATCGGAAAAGCCGTTGGTCAGAATGTCCCGGCAGGTGGCTTTGTACAGTTCGTCGGCTCTGCTCATAGGTCTCCCTCCAAAATTTTCACGTCCCAGCCCTTCAGCTCCAGAGGCTCCCCCTCGTCCATGTGCCTGCCGGAGAAGAGCTCCGTCCCGGTGGCAGGGCTGGGGATCACCCGGCAAGCCGGGCTGTAGTGGAGCAAAAAGGTCAGGGGTTTTCCTTCCCGGCTGATGGCCCGCTTCTGAACCACCGGCCAGGCAGTCTCCGGCACAGGGATGTGCCACATTGCCAGCAGCCGCAGCAAAATCGGCTCAAAGCCCTCCTCGCTGTAGCAGCCGAAATAGGCAGCCTGGCCCTTGCCGAACCGGCAGCAGGAGGCGGCACTTTTGCCCCGCCAGGCGGGGCTGTCGTAAATGGCCAGAGAGACTGCCTCCTCCGGCTCCAATATCTCCATAAAATCCGAGACCTCCGCCATATACTCCGGCAGGCAGGTCTCCTCCGGCACGGTAAAGTCCTCGTAGTACATGCCGAACAGGTCCGTCATGCCATAGGGCTGGGCTCCCCGGCGGATATTTCCCGCCCCGTCGGTGAAAAAGCTGCGGAAGGTGGAGATCAGGCAGCCGCCCTCGGCCACATAGTTCCGCAGAGCCATGATCAGCGGATCCTCGGCGCTGTAGAGGCAGGGCGTTACCACCAGGGCATACTCCGAAAAGTCCCGGCAGCTGTCCGGCACCAGATCCAGCTCGATGTTCAGCCGGTAAAAGCTGTCACAGATCCAGCGCAGGCAATCGGCATAGGTCTTGCTCCCCACCTTGGGCATCTGCCGGGCGCTGGCCGCGCTGGCCACCACCGCTACCCGGTTTTGCTTCCGAAGGCCGTAGAGCTTGTCTCCCAGGGCCTTCAGCTCTGCGCCGATGCCGCTGACCTCCCGGTAAGCCCTTCCGGGTTTCCCGTCGTAGCCCACCACACCCTTCCAGTCGGTGCCGGGGGCCCAGTCGCTGTGCCAGCTGCGGTAGCACAGGCCGGCGCTGCCGGAGGCAATGTGGTGGAAGGCCCAAAGCCGCAGCTGGCCGGGATAGGGCAGCTGGCCCAAGCGGCCCTGGCACTGGGTCTCCAGAACCAGATAGGGGGTTTCCCGGTTTCCCCGGGCCAGATCTCCCCGGAAGGTCAGCTCCGCCCCGGAGTTTTTCAGCCCGGCCTCATGGTAGACCCGGCAGCCCAGCACAGAGAACCGGTTGGCTTCCTCCCAATAGGCATCGGTACTGCCTTTGTCCATCAGCGCCAGCACCTGGGTGTCCTCCCCCAGGCATTTTTTCAGTAACCGGCACTGGTGGAGGGCCAGTTTTTCCTGATTTCCTGTGGCATCTACCTGGAACCCGCGAACGCAGGATATGGTAGGCACCAGCTCTGCCAGGCGGCGGATCAGGCCGTCGTTGTGCCCCCTCCAAATCTGCTCCCGCTTCCCCCGAAGCCACTGAGGGCAGATCTGAGAAGGAACCGTCAGCAGCACATCCAGCCCTTGCTCCCGGCAGAGCATCAAAACCTGCTGAAACCCCCGGAAGTCGTATTCCCCTTCTTCAGGCTCCCAACTGGGCCACAAGTCCTCCCCGATGCGCAGCAGGTTTATGCCCGCCGCGGCCATATTGGCAAGATCCTCCCGGATCTCGGTCAGAGACAGCCCCTCTATACTATATGCCGTACCGAAAACCAGTCCGGAATGCTCCATATGCTCAACTCCCGCGTTCCACAAAGAATTCTGGGCTACATTCTAGCACAGTTTCTCTCGGAATGCTATCCCTTATTTGACTTTTTTACATGCTCGCCTATAAAAAGGGCGCCGGCGCACCCGAAGGCGCGCCGGCTATAAATGGATTGGAATGGATTGGTAAGTTAAGCGGGCAGGCTGCCGTCGGTGAGGACGTACTGCATGGAGATCCAGCCAATGCTGGTGCGGCCCCACATTTCGCCGCTGTAAGACTGCTGCTCGTAGATCTCCAGCCGGGAGTTGACCATGACGTAGCCTACCAGGGCGCTGCTGACGCCGGGGTTCGCACGGACCCGGGCGGTGTAGAAGCAACGGGCCACGGTGCCGGCAGTGCCGGAGCCGGTGACGCTGAGGCCGGTGTAGGTCAGGTAGGTCGCGCAGACCCAGCCCTGATCGATCCGGGCCCAGATCACGCCGTCCTTCAGGATCTGCTCGTATACCACAACGTTGGTATACTGAGGCAGGGTGGCGGTGGTGGTGTAGCCGAAGCCGGAACCGTTGCGGACGTTCAGGTTCTTGGTATTGACGAAGCCCACGGCGATGGCGTCGGAGGGAACGGTGGTCAGAATGGTGTTGCCGGAGAGGCTGCCGCTGGCGACGGTGGAGTTGGTTCCGGTGTTGGTCTTGGCGCTCAGGTCCACGTAGCTCATGGCCACCCAGCCCTGATCGATGCGGCCCCACAGGGCGTTATCCACGGTCTTCTGCTCGTAAACGGTAACCACGGTGCCCCGGGTCAGGGTCGTAGCCAAAGCGTTGCTGACGCCTGCGCCGGTACGGACATTCACGGAATCGGTGTTGCAGATGGTGCCCTTGACGGCAGTGGTGGTGCCGGTGTTGGAACCGCTGCCGCTGTTATTGCCGCCGGAAGGGGCGGTGGTGGCAGGAGCGGTGGTCTCGGTGGGCACGATGGAATAGGTTCCCAGAGAGGTACCGGCCAGGTTCATCCAGTAGTCCTCGCCGCTGACCTCGATCCGGCCCCATACGCTGGTATCGTCAACCAGGGTCCGCTCCAGGACGGTGATCTTGTCATTCTTGCGCTTGGTCAGATTGGTCTTGCTGTTCAGGTCTCCGGCGGCGGTGTACAGCTCGATCTTATCCACATTGACAGTGGCGGAAACAGTGCTCTGGCCCACATTGCCAGTGGTAAGTTCGATCCAGCCGGCCTCCTCACCTACGGTGACCTTGGCCCAGACGGTGCCTTCCTTGTAGCACCAGGTATCGATGGTGACGGTATGCTTGGCTTCCACCTCATAGAGGATGGCGGCGCTGTCCTTGGGGGCCTTGCGGACCTCCAGGGTTCTCAGGATCTTGCCGGTGATGGGGGTGCTGCCTACGGAGATGCCGTCGGTGGTCTGCTGGACCACCAGCTTCAGGTTGTTCATCTGGACATAGCCGTTGGTGTTCCTCACCTTGCCCCAGACGTAGATGCCGTCGGTCCACTGACCGTTCTTATCGATGGTGACCTGGGCATTCAGCACCAGGGTGCTGATCACCTTGCTGTCGGTGCTGCGGTCGGCGTAAACGTTCAGGCTGCTGACATTGACGGTGCCAACAATGGCGGGCAGAGTGATGTTGCCCTCGTCTGCCACCCAGCCGGTGTAGCCGCCGGCGGAGGTCTTGTACCAGACGGTGCCGTTGACGATGGTCCGGTCGGTGATGGTGAACTGACGTCCGCCCATCATGGTCAGCTGCTCGGTACCAGGCTTCGCCACGGTGCCGGAGTAGATCGTTGCCTTGCTGCCGGTGACGACTTCGCCCAAAACGGTAACGTTGGTATAGGTCTTTACGGTGTTGCCGGTATTGCTGCTGTTACTGTTGCTGCTGTTGGAGCCGTTCTTGATGGCTTCCTCGGCACCGGCGTCCAGGTTTACATACTGCATGTAGACCCAGCCCTTGCCGTCCACGAAGCCCCAGCCGTCCTTCAGCTTGGTGATGGCCACCCGGGAGTTCACGGCGATGGTGGTCAGGAGCTTACCCTTGGTGCTGTTGGTATCCCGGACGTTGACGCCCACGGAGCAGTTGGCCACGGTGCCGTTGGGCTTGGCCTGAGAGTTGCTGCTGCCGATGCTGGTAGAATTGCCGGAGGTGATCTGCACATAGGTCATGCAGACCCAGCCGTCCTTGCCGTTGTACTTGATCTTGCCCCAGGAGGCCCCGTTGTAGGTGCCGATCTCATAGAACTCCAGCTTGGTGCCGGTGGGCAGGGAGCCCATCAGGTTCAGCACGCTGACCTCAGGCTTCTTGCGGACGTTCAGGTTCACGGAGCTGGTGACCACGCCGGTGGCAACCACGCTGTTTCCGGAGTTGGAATTGCTGCTGTTGCCGCTGGAGCTGGGAGTCTTGCTGCCAGAGGCCAGAGTCACATAGGTCATGTCGATGTAACCGGCGCCGGACAGGCCCAGACGGATGGCCTCGGACTCTTCGATGTAGCCCCGGGTGATGACACCCTTGGAGTTCTTCTCGAAGGGCTTGCCGGTCTCGGTGGACTTGTAGAAGTTGATCTTGGTGCCCTTGGGCAGCTTGCCGACGGACACATTGCTCTCGTCCCGGACGATGGTGCTGGATGCGGCGGTAACGGTGCCGACGTCAGCTACCTCGGGAGTATCGGGATCCGGGTCACCCAGGTCGCTGAGTTCGCTGCCGAAGCCGAAGGCAGGCACGCGGGTCAGGTCGCTGTTATCCAGCTGGACCCACTGATCCTCAGTAGCGGAAATGCGGCCCCAGGTGTTGCCGGACTCATAGCGGTAAACATAGAACTTGTCACCCTTGGACAGGGTCTTGATGAGGGCGCTGTCGGTGGTGTGGCCTCTGTAGACATTCAGTCTGCTGTTGCTCGTCACAGTGACGTACTCCTGTACGCCCTTGTTGGAAGAATAGATGGGCACACTGCCGGGATCCAGCTCCACCTTGCTCATATCTACATAGAAGGTGCCGGAATAGCTGTTGCCATAAACATCGGTGAAAGAGGTGACCTGATAGCGGCTGCCGTACATCACGTTGGCGTAGTCGAAGGTCACGCCCTTGGCCAGATACACTGCGATTTCGCTGCCGAAGGCGCTGGTGTAGGCGGGGGTCATGCTTTCCGTGATCCGGCCCATCTGGGCATAGGGCTCGTCGTTGGCGGTCTTCACAGTCTCTACAAAGCCGCAGTTTCTGCAGGAGCGGGAGGCCTTGCCCTTGTTGGTCATGCCGGACTCCTTGACGAACTGCCACTCGGTGAAGTCGTGATCCAGAGGAGCCACGTAGGCGCTGGGATCGTACTGCACGTAATCGCAGATGGTGCACACATAGAAGGTCTGGCCGTAGCTGTTTTCTTTACACTTTGCGTCCTTCACATGGGCCACGCAGGTGGAGTAGCTGTCCACGGTGTCGTAGTGGTAGTGGTCGGGATCTCCAGCGTCGTCCAGCTGTACGGAGTAGTGCTCGGTGCAGCCGCTGCGCTGGCAGGTGTAGCGCATCTTGCCATCCTTTTCCACGCCGCCGTCGTAATCGTGGCCCAGCATGGGGGTGTAGTTCCCCTTGTACTTCTGGCCGCAGGTCTTGCACTCGAACTGGGTGTAGCCACCCTTGGTGCAGGTAGGTGCAACGACCTTGACCTTCAGCGTGCTGTTGGACTCATCGGTGTTGTGGTTGCAGACGGGATTTACTTCCGTTGCGGAGTAAGCAGCCACGGAATCCCCCGTGCTCCACTCTGATGCCATCGAGACCACCGGCAGGCCCACCAGCATGGCGGCCACCAGAAGTCCGGACACCAGGCGTTCAAAACTTCTTTTCATTGTTTGTTTCCTCCAATCCATTTTATCCATTTATATCCATTTATTCCAATTTATCCATTAATTCCATTTGGATGTGCTCATGCTGATGTAATCCATGCACACCCAGCCCTGTGAGGTCCTCCCCCACCATCTCCCGTTCACTTTGGTCTGTTCCAAAATGTCTACTGTCGTTCCGGGAGCCAGCCTGGCTGCCAGGCTGTAGCTTGTGCCCGCGCCGGTGCGGACGTTGAGAGATGTCTTGCAGGACACCGTTCCGGTGCCCGTTTCTCCGGTGGAGGAGGAATTGCTGCTTCCATCCACCGTGACATATTCCATACACACCCACTGATTGGTACCGATGCGGCCCCAACGCTGGCCGTTGGTAGTCGAGTACTCATAAATCGTAATGGACGCGCCTTTTGTTAGGTACTTCACCCGGTTGTAAGAGGTGCCCGGGCCGGTGCGGACGTTCAGAGTCGTTGCTCCCGTCACCTTGGCCTCGTCGCCATCGGTGCTAGTGGAGCCGCTGTCTCCCTCCGTTAGTGTCACATAGCTCATGCAGACCCACCGGTTGCTGCCGATACGGCCCCATTGGGTCCCCGCCTTGGTGGTCCGCTCGTAGATCGTGACCTTCGTGCCCTTTGCCAGGGAATCCACCCGGCTGTAGGAGGTTCCGGGACCGGAGCGGACATTCAGCGTTGTCGCGCCGGTGACCTTGCCGCTGACCGTTTCATCGGAATCGCTTCCGCCGGAGGAGCCGTCCAACTCCACATAAGCCATGCAGATCCAGCCGCTGTCGATCCGGCCCCATTTGTAGGAGCCCACCGTGGTGGTCTGGTAGATGCTGACCTTGGTGCCGTTGGCCACCTTGCCAACCAGGGCGTTGCCGGTGCCCGCGCCCTTTCGGACATTCACATAGGTGGAGCACTTGACCCGGCCGGTGGCAACCACCTTCGTGCTGCCGTCACTGCCGGAGACATCGCTGCCGGACTCCCAGGAGGAGCTGCCGTTGGATTTGTAGTGGGCATACAGGGTCTTCCCTGCGGTGCCGGCCGTCAGCTCCGTTACCTTGGTGCCGCCGTCCTTGGCGGTGTACCATCCGGCGAACTGGGAGCCCGCCAAGGTGGGATCCTCCACCAGGATCTCGGCGGAAGTGTTTTTCCGGTAGCCCTGCATCTTGTCTTCTCCGCCGGAGCCGGGGATACCGCCGTTGGCATCGAAGATGGTATAGGTGTATGTACTGCTCGTCCGGGAATAGGTACCGTTGAGGTACATATCCGCCTCTGCCAGCCGACGCTTCAGAAGCACCGGGTCCGGCAGGGAGCCGTTGTTGGCCCAAAGGCTGATGGCGAAGAGGAACTGACTCTCGGAGGCTCCTTTGATCACCGCCGTGCGGAACCGGCCGCTCTGGTTCATCCAGGCTGCCCCGCAATTGTAGGTGAAGCTGGCCAGGGCATCGAACTGCCCCTGATCCAGGCTCAGGCCGTAACGGGTGATGAAGGAATTCAGGGATTTCTCTACGCCCAGCAGATGATCCCGAAGGGCTTCCTCTGCCTCCTCCCGGGTGATGGTATCGCCGGGGCTGGCGGAGGTGCCGTAGCCGATGCTCCACTGGCCGCCGCTGACATAAGCCTCGGACCGGAAGCCCTCATGCTCTTTGATGAAGTCCACCAGGTCCTCGCTGGCCGTCATCTGGGATGCCGCACTGGCCGGAAATGCCAGCCCAGGAAGCATCGCCACGATCATGATTGCTGCCAACAGGGAATATAGGATCCGCTTTCTCATGGGATACTCCCTCCTCTGTCTGTAATGTACTGGTATTATAACAGAACTGATTACAAATTGCAACCCCTAATTTCAAAATAATTACATCTTTGTTACTCTTTTGTTCCTTTGATTCTTAATTATTTCCGATCCCCCCTGTTGTCTCCCATTCTCCCCCTGTTTTTTCGACTGTCTTCCCCAAAATTGACACATTTTGTAACCATTCGTGTTTCCTTGACTTTTTTACCGGGTCTTGGTATACTCCGGGAAGAAGGATTTTGGAATTGAAACCGCGAGGTAACCTATGAAAAAAGCAATGATCGGCATGAGCGGCGGGGTGGACAGCTCCGTAGCCGCCTTTTTGACCCAGCAGGCAGGCTTCCAGTGCATCGGTGCCACCATGCGCCTGTTCAGCAACGATGCCTTAGGGGAAGATCAGCAGAGCACCTGCTGCTCCCTGGACGATGTGGAGGATGCCCGCAGCGTCTGCCGCCGCATGGGCATTCCCCACTATGCCTTTAATTTTCAGGACGACTTCCGTTCCTGCGTCATGGAAAAGTTCGTCCGCTGCTACGAGGCGGGCCAGACCCCCAGCCCCTGCATCGACTGCAACCGCTATCTGAAATTCGGGACCATGCTCCGCAGAGCCCAGGAGCTGGGCTGCGACTATGTGGTCACCGGCCACTATGCCCGGATCCGCCGGGACGGGCAGACCGGGCGCTACCTATTATATAAGGCGGCGGACATCCAGAAGGACCAGACCTATTTCCTGTACCCCCTGACCCAGCAGATGCTGGCCCACACCCTCTTCCCTCTGGGGGAGCTGACCAAGCCCCAGGTTCGGGAAATTGCCCGGCTCCAGGGCTTTGTCACCGCCCGGAAGCACGACAGCCAGGACATCTGCTTCGTGCCCGACGGGGACTATCCGGCCTTTATGGAGCGCTACACCGGCAAGACCTATCCCCAGGGGAACTACCTGGACCAGAGCGGAGCCATTGTGGGCCGGCACCAGGGGGCCGTCCGCTACACCATCGGCCAGCGCAAGGGCCTGAACCTGGCCCTTGGGGAGCCGGTGTATGTCTGCGGCAAGGATATGGCCGCCAACACCGTCACCGTGGGCCCCAACAGCGCCCTCTTCTCCTCCGCCCTCCGGGCAGGGGACTGGAACTGGTTCCCCTTCGATTTTTTGGAGGAGCCCCAGAGCTGCACCGCCAAGATCCGCCACAGCCAGACGGAGACCCCCGCCAGGGTGTACCCGGAGGAAAACGGGGTTGCCCGGGTGGAATTCGAAAGCCCCCTCCGGGCCGTCACCCCCGGCCAGGCCGTGGTGCTGTACCAGGGCGATCTGGTACTGGGAGGCGGGACCATTACAGAAGCACTCAAATAAAAAACCCTCTCCCGGGAGAGGGTCAAAAACGGGAGCGCCAGTTTGGCGCTCCCGCAATTTTTATGCCTGCTTCTTTTTTCTCTTCTCCAGCTCCGGCCTGTAGGCGTACCAGCTGATGCCGCCGAAGATCACGGCGGACAGGAGGCTCACCTTCCAGCCTAAGGAGAATGCCTGATTTTTGTACCGCAGTTGGACGGTGTGCTCCCCCTGGGTCAGCTCCACGGAGATCATGCAGTTCCCCACCAGCTTCGGCTCTGCCTCGGTGCCGTCCACGTAGATGCGCCAGTTGCCGTTCTGAGGGACGGAGGTATACAGCAGGCCATCCCGGTCACAGGTGACGGTGCCCTCCACCCTGGTCTGGCTGAAGGAGGTGATGTCCAGGGTAGAGGCGCTCAGGATGCTGTAGCCCCAGGTGAACAGGTCCTCCCGCAGCAGGGCCGCCGTCACGGTCATGGTGCTGGTCTCATCCTCGTCACACAGGACCCGGACCTCCACCGTATCCCCGGCGGTCAGGTCCCCTACCGCCAGCATCTGGGGCAGGCTGATGGTCTCCCGGTACACATCCACCCCGTTGACGGACACTACGAAATCGTTCCGCTTGGGCAGGTCCAGATGAATGCAGGCGAAGCCCTCCCGGTCCGCCGTGAAGAAATAGGACACATAGGCCCCCTTCTCACATTTGGAGTAGCTGACCTTTCCCTGGGTCTGGTTTTCGGTGACCTCGGTGCCGTTGCCCAGCACCGTCATGTGGGAGCCCACAATGGGCTCAAACACATCGGCAGCCAGCCCCGTAGCCGCGGAGAACAGCTGATTCTGAAAGTCGAAGCTGTCGTCTCCGGCGGAGAAATCCAGGTCCGCCAGACTCTTTTCCGCCAGGAAGCCCAGGGGCAGGTAGGCCCGGTTTTTCAGCAGATGCACCTTATCATAGTGGTGCACCTCCTCAAACATACTGCCGGACCGGTCCCGGTCATCCCGCTCGATCATGTATTTCAGATCCAGGAACAGGTTCGCCACCGGGCTGCTCTCCTCGAAGCAGTAGCGGTTGTAGGTGTTTTTCGCCCCATAGCCCAGGGCCTTCATAAACTCCGTCACCTTCACGTTGGCGGAGCTGGTAAAGGCAGAGATGCCGTTGTAGCCGTTCAGCGCGTCGTCGTTCAGGGTCTGGGAGTGGGTGGTTTCCGCCCGGTAGAAGAGTTCTTTTTCCCGCTCCTTCATATACCGGATCATAGAGGCCGAGGCCTCCGTCCCCTTGGGGTAGTTGGAGACTCCGGTGCCCGGGAAATACAGGCCGAAGGACAACAGATTCGCCGCCAGCTCCAGCACCGCGATCCCCAGTACCGCCCAGCGGGAGTGGACCCGATAGGTGCTCTGCCTGTAGCGCAGCTGGGCCAGGGTCTCCGCCGCCGCATCCTCCGGCACAGCTACCCGGATCCTGCCATAGAGCAGGGCCGCCGTAAAGGCAAGGAGGAATCCCCCATTATACAATAGAAATACCGGCACCTCCATCGACAGGCCAAAGGCCTCCGCGGTCTCCGTCTGCAAAAGGTCCTTGGAGCAGCTGAGGACCGCCGCCGTAAACAGGGCCGCCGCCAGAATATGGGGCACACGGAACCGCCGCCGGAGAAGCCAGCCCCGATAGGCCATATACAGCAGCACGAAGCTGAAGAGGAAGCTGAACCGGTAGGGGATCATGTTGGGGAAATGGAACCCATGCCAGATGTAGTCCAGCTGCCGGATGATGAAGCTCAGGGTGAAAAACAGCAGCAGCCCTACAGAGCAGATCTTATCCCGGAGCCTGACCTCCTTGGCCATCAGGAAAAGCCAGCTGAGCATCAGGGTGATCACGCCGCAGTAGATATTGGGCAGGCCCTCTTTGAAGTTGGGCTCCAGGGCCCCGCCCAGGTTCCCCGCCACCTGCCGCATGGCATCCAGCAGCCCCTTCCAGTCGTTGGAGGAGGCAATGTTCAGCCGGAAGCCCTGGGGAAAGGCGTTGACGCTGGACTGGGTGGTTTGCAGCGCCGCCAAGGTGGGCAGCTCCAGAATGGCCGTCATGCCGAGGGCAAGCAGGGAGAAGAAGGCGATCCGCAGCAGGTCCTGGCCTGCCCGCTTCAGCCCCGGGAACCGGCAGATCTCATAGCAGAAAAAGACCAGGGCCACAAAGACGCACACAAAAAAGCCCACATAATAGTTGGCGTAGACCCCAAGGAACAGGGTGACGGTGTACAGGAAGAACCGCTTCTCCTGGAGCAGCCGGATCTCCCCCAGGATCACCAGGGGCAGCAGGGCAAAGGTATCCAGCCACATGATGTTCCACTGGAAGCCCAGGGCCCAGGCGCACAGGGCGTAAAAGGCCCCGAATACCACGGTGGAGAAGTCCTGTTTCCCGTAGAGCTCTTTCAGAAACAGGGAGAAAAACAGCCCCGCCAACCCCAGCTTGATGGGCATCAGCAGAGAAAAATAGCTCAGCAGCCACTTTTCCGGCACCAGAACGCTGAGAAGATTCAGGGGGCTTGCCAGATAGTAGGAGATGAGCCCCAGATAATCCAGGCCCATGCCAATGCTCCAGTTGTACAGCAGACTCTCCCCGGACCGCAGGGTCCGGCGAAAGGCCACAAAGAAGGGGTAATACTGATGGTACATATCGGAATACAGCATGGAGGTCTTGCCGAAAGGCTTGTAGCCGCTGATGAGCATCACCAGCAGCATCCCCACAAAGGGGAAGAGAAAGGCCAGCGCCGTAAAATTCCATTTGGGTTTCTTGATTTCAGGCAGACGCATGAAAACATCCTCCGGGAGTGAACTTTGGTCCTCATTCTACCACATTTTTCCCCCCAGGTAAAGCCACTATCAAAATGTTTACAAAAAGAGAGGGCGGCCCGCAGGCCGCCCGGAATCAGAACGATTACAGCTTGGGAGGTGTCCAGTCTCCGCCGCCGCCGGAGGAGGAAGAATGGGAGGAGCCGCCGCCGGAATCCTCGGCAGCGGGTGCCGGCAGCCGGGTGGTCCGCAGGGTCCCTGAGGGGGCAAAGCCTGTGTCCTCCCCGGCCTGGATATAGGCAACGGTCCCCGTGTCCCACAGGACCTTGATGGCCGTATTGCCGTAGAGCGGCTTCAGCGCCTTGCCGGAGAGGGTCGGGTTGTCGTAGAGCTTGCAGTTGTAGCCCGCAAAGCCCTCCCAGCCTTCAAAGGCCGGGTCCCCTTCCTTCTGGACCCAGATTTCCGGCACGTAGGCATAGCTGCCGTCCGGTTCCTGGATGGTCAGGTATCCCGGAAGGGGATCGGCAAAGCCCTCCTCCGCCACCACCTGGATCTGCTCTCCCAGGGAGGCATAGCGGATGACCACCGGCACTCCGTCGATCTTCGCCTTGGCGGAGCCGGTTTTTGTGGTTTCCGCCACCAGGTTCAGCCGGATCCTCTCCATCATCTTGATGTCCCCGCCGTCCCGGGAGCCGCTGCCGGAAGAGGAGGAGCCGCTGCTGCCCTCGGTGACCTCCGGGGATACATACTGCCACTTGCTGACCTGTCCGGAGGAAACGAAGCCGGTCCTGCCGTCATAGTTTACATAATAGCAGTCCCCCAATTCCGCCAGCACCTCCAGCCTGGTATTGGTGCCGAGTTTGCTTTCCGGCTCTCCCAGCAGGTCAAAGGAGCCGTAGAGCCCGGCGTTCCACTGGCTGTAGGCCGTCCAGGGCTCAAAGGTCTCCTCCGGGAAGCTGAGGAACCTGATCTCCACGGTGCCGGTTCCCGCCCCGGTCTTTACCTGGGCGACCTGTTCGCTGTCATAGCCCGTGACCTCCACAGCTTCGTCCTTGGCCAGCAGCAGCCGGATCACCGGGATGTGGTCCCCCATGACGGCAGCCGTCACCAGCTTAGGCTGAGGCGCGGTGGTCTCCGTGGTTTCCGTGGTCTCCGGGGCTTCCGTTGTCTCCGTAGGTGCCGCACTGGTCTGCGTAGGAGCCGCGGTAGGCTCCCCGGCCTTCTGGCCGCAGCCGGCCAGAAGCAGACCCAAGGCCAGCACAATGGCAATGTATTTTTTCATAAATGTTCCTCCTTATGATCTCCCTGCCCCATGGAATGGGACCGTCTCCCTCACGCGTAGGGGACGATGCCCTCATCGTCCCGCACTCCCACCGGCGGAAGCGGTTGGTTGATACGAGTGGACGAACCGCTCTATCGTCGAACCATCGGGCCGATGTGGGCATCGGCCCCTACGCGAAAATGGGGCTGTTACGTTCTGTTCTCTACCGCGTCGATGATCTTACGCACGAACTTGTACCCCGCGGTGCCGGGCTTATAGGTGTCGGCGTTCTGCTTGGCCACATAATAGATGCTCCGGGTCACGGTGCCGCCGTAGAGGGTCACGGTTTCCCCTGTTTCCGTATTGCGCAGCCGGATATAGGCCCGCAGGGTCAGGTCCTTGTCGTAGTCCGCCTCCGTCAGGTTCTCCAGCACCAGCACGTTGGTATACTGGATGAAGCCGTTCTTCCTGGCAAACACCGGGTCCGCCTTGCCCTTCCGGTAGGCGTAGTTGGAGTGGGCGTAGGATTCGCCCAGCCGGAGGAAGCTGCCATTTCCCAGGGCATCGGTCCAGCTCACCACGGTGCCGTATTCCTCCAGGGTGTATCCGGCCAGGCCCTTGCCTGTCAGGGCCTTCTTGGTGGCCTCGTCCAGGGCTGTGATCATCCGGATGCCCTGCTTGCCGCTGATGCGGATGGAGCAGCCGGCGTAGGTCAGAAGGTCCTGCAGCTCGGTGATCTCCCTGGCGGTGGAGCCGGTGGGGGTTCTCTCAATGGCGTAGACGGACATGGAAGTGGGGTAATTGCTGTGCTCGTTAGACGCCCAGATATTTTTGTAGCCGTAGTAGGTGAAGAGGTCCCCCGTCTCCGGGATGGTAACATACAGGGTGTCGTTTGACGCTTCAATAGGGTAGTCGACGCCGTCAATCGTGATGTCACCCGCCAGGTTCAAACCCGTCAGGTCCAGAAGCCGTTTCGTGGGCTTGATCGTTACGGTCACACTCTCAGGCTCTGTATCCAGATGTCCGCTATCGCCCCGGACCATGTAGTAAACAGTATAGGTCTTAACGATACCAAAGGGGACAGTTTTACCGTAGTAGCCGTCCTTTTCCAGGCTATAGAGCATCTCGCCGCCCTCGGCGGTACCCTGGGTGACCAGTGTCTGAGTCTGGCCGGTATAGGTCAGTTTGAGGGGCTCGGGGGCCTTGGTGACGGTGGCGTAGGGGAAGGTGTAGCCGCAGGCACAGGTTTTATAGCCCTGCCGCTTGGTGTGGGTATGGGTACTGACGTAGACGTTTTCCAATTTCTGTCCGGAGGCATCCACGACTTTCTTGCTATCCACGTCAAAGAAAGCATAGCCGGATTTCAGAATCGTCAGCAGACTTCCTTCCCATCTGCCAACATCATCATTACCATAAGTGATGCGCTTGAACGTACCTCCAGAGACTGCCGCGGTAAGATGATCTGTGTAAGCAGCAAGCTTCTCAAATTCACCATCTGTAATCGTCAGTTCTCCGTCTCCCCAGGTAACATTTCTGATTTTTCCGCCGTGAATAGACAGCTTTCCGCTCATTAGCACTACCGTGCCAAGTCTCCTGTCGCTGATCTCACTTCCCGCAGTCCTTCCTTCTATCGTAATATCCGCACCGGCAATTCTAAACAGCGCGTCATCCCAAAGGCCCATATCTGACGGCTGCGCCAGCTTATGTCCATTCAGGTCCAGGGTAAAGGTTCCCTTTGCAAGATAGAAATAGGCAGTTTCAGAAAGCGCGATATCGCATAGCACCGTTACCGTGCTGTTCTCGGTTTCCTGGGCCGCCGTTAGGGCGGTCTCCAGGGTGGCGTAGCCGGTGGTGCCGATTTTGGCTTGGTAGAGTTGCTTGGAACAGGCGGCGCATTTGCCGGTGGTCATGTCCACATTTTCGTGGCTGCACACATAGCCGCAGTCCTGGCATTTGCCGTTCGCGTCAAAGCGGTGCGTGTGCGCCACGATCACCAGGTCTTGCTGCGTTTCCTCCACATCGCCTTTCACCAGCGTCAGCGGCTCCGCCGCTTTCCCTGTCTTGGTGTCATACAACGCGTAGGCAGTATTCGGTGCCAGGTACTCGCCGATGGTGTGGCCGGACTGGGCTTTCAGGCCGTGCAGCAGTACCGCCCCCGCTTTCAGGGTCAGGCTGCCGCCGGTGACGGTGATGGCAGGATGATTTGTATAGCCATCCAAAACCGCGGTGCCCTCGATCACAAGGCTGCCGCTTTGCAGATAAACCGCACCGTTGCCAAAATTCCAGCTCTCGATCACGCCATTCTGAATGACAACCTCGGTTCCGTCTCTGCCAGCCACAGTGAATAGACGGTCAGATTTCCTGGTATACCATGTGAAACCGTTCAAATCAATGGTCATACTCCCGGTGATCCTATCGATTTTGGGGAACCAGAGATTCTCAAATACGGTGACCACTCCACCCCCTGCATTGGCCGCGGAAATGGCATCCCTCACAGATTCATAAAAAGTCGTTTTTCCACCGGAGGTGACTTTCGCCTCTGCCGTCTTCCCGCAGTCACAGCTTCCATTTTTTTCGGAGTAAGCGTGGGTATGAGGCCCCGTGTAGAGAGTCCCCGTAAAACGACTTGTCGCGGCATCGGCACATTCTGTGCGCTGCGCGTCTGTGTAGAGAGCAAAGCCATCCTTTACAACATCATAGGTCTTTACATGGTCAAGCTGTAATCCCTGAATCGAGCATTGACGCCCTAGTTTAACACAGTCACCTGCTATCTGAATGCTTATTTCTTGTCCACTCTGTTTCAAAAGTGTTATATTCTCAATACTGCCCGAAGACTCGCTATCAACCCATATGCCTCCGCAAAACGTAAAGCCATTGCCATCCAAATTTGTCATATATGGAAAATCAAGTGGTACCTTCTCCGGCGTAACATTCCGCAGCAGCCGGATTTCTTTGAGGGAATTGATAGAATTAGCGGCCTTGAACGCATCACTCACTTTTTCGTACAGCGTGACCTGCTCCTGCTCTGTCCCCGGGTTTGTCACAACCGCCGCGTCGTATTGCGCCTGCCCACAGGTCTCGCAGGCACCGGTGGTCTGGTTCACGGTGGGGTGGGTGCAGGGGGTATTGCAGTAGATACAGTTGGGGTTGCCGTTTTCGAATACGTGGGACTGGCACTGGACCACGGTGGTGTTTCCTATAGCCGTATAGTCATCCAGTGTTGGCAGGTCCTTGTACCGCTGTAGTTTCTGATCGTGATCCCACCGGAAGGCATAGCCGGGTGCCAGTAGATCTGCCGCCAAGACTTTCCGGTTTATCCCACGGATACCTTCAAACGTTCCGTAGGACAAGGAAATAACAGACGCATTGTCTACTGCCAGGTAGTCAATCTTTCCGCCTTTGAGCGTGACGGTGTCGTATGCTGTAATTTGATTGACCCATCCGCCGTCCACAGTAACGTTACCATTTCTTGCGGTAATAACTCCCCAATTGCCACTATCTACCTGGATACGTCCTCCGGCTGTCTCGAACTTAACGTCGCTGTAGCCCCCGCCGCTTTGGCTGTTGTCCCTCAGGGTCAGAGTTCCACCTCCCACTGAAAGGCCCGCTCTCGTGCTTGATCCTTCCAGCCGGTTGCCGTTCAAATTAAGGGTCATGCCGTTGTAAATGATATATGTGTCAGCCATCGTGGCTTTTCCATACAATTTGACCTCCACAGATCGTGCCGACAGTCCCTCGGTTACGACCGCCCTCATGGCTTCATCAAAGGTGGCGTAGCTTGTCCATGAACCGTCCAGGCTCACGCCCACGGCATTTTCCCCCAGCGTCACCGCCCCGCCAAACTCCACAGCCACATGCAGGGCTTCCACGCCGTCCCCCAGCGCATACCCCTCCGGCAGCTCCGCCTCCAGGACGAAGCTCCCCTCATAGGCCCCATCCTCCGGGTACTCGCCGCAGGTCCAGGCGGCTACGGGCAGGGTCTCCCCTTCGCCGTCCACCGTGGCCTCGATGGCCTGAGGCAGGATCTCCACGATCTGGTCAAGGAAAATAGGCGCTTCCTCGCTGGCCACAAGGCATAGCTTCCCCGTCTCCGGGTCCAGGGCCTCCTCCTCGTCCAGCCAGGTCCAGGCGGTGACGGTCTTGGCCTGGGGCTCCTGGGGGGCTTCCGGCTCTTTCTTCGGTTCTTCCTTCGGCTCTTCCTTCCCCTCCGGCTGAGGCTCCGGCTTCGGTTCCTCCTTCGGCTCTTCTTTTCCCTCCGGCTGAGGCTCCGGTTCCTCCTTCGGCTCCTCTTCCGCAGCCTCCCCGCAGGCCGAGTCATGGACATGGGCGCAGTTCAGCGCCTTGGTGACGCAGCCGGTCTCCTCGGCGCATACATGGGCGCAGGCATCCGGCTCCTCTCCGGCCTCCATAATGGCCGGGTCCGTGTAGCAGCTTTCGTCGTGGCTATGGACGCACTGGGTGGTGACCTCATAGCAGTCCTCCCCGTGGGCATGGGTGCAGCCCTCGGCATAGCCCGGCACCGGCACATACCCCGCCGCCAGGCACACCGCCAGCAGCAGCGCCAGACCTCTGCGCCAGAAAATCGGTTTTCGGTTGTTTTTCATCGTGACCTCTCCTTTCGGGAATCGGAAGTTGCCCTTGTTTCTATTGTACCGGATGGGCAGACATTTGTAAATCCTCCCAAAGTATGAGACGGTTTCCAACGTCTTCCCCTCCGCGGAAGGGTCTTTCGCCTAGCGGGGGGCAGGACCCTTCTGTTTTCCCATTGGGCTACATACCAATAATAAGCTATGCAACACTTCTTGTCAATGATTTTTTCTGTTCTTCCTATAAAAATGCCGCCGTGGCGCAGTGTGCGCGGCGGCGGCATAGAATAGGCTCAATCGAGTTCCATTTCCTCCCGGTCCTCGTGGCAGCAGCAGTGGTCCTCTCCCTGGGTGTTGGTCAGCTCACTGACCCGGATCTGGCGGCGGAGCTTCATGTCCTCTACCCTCTGGTGGAGCAGCTCCTTGACGGCCATGGGATCTTTGATGTTTTTCAGAACCAGGCTGGGGCTGGTCTTGTCGGAGGACAGCACCGTCACGGTGCCCACCCCCAGCAGCCGCTGGAACAGGCTCCGGCTGGTGGAAATATCCCGGATGCGATACAGCAGGACCTCGTCATCCTTTACATTCAGGAAGCCCTTGGATGTGAACAGCCGGTCCTCGGAGAGCCGATACCGGGTGAAGCTCAGGGGCAGCCCGAAAACACGCTTCCGGTCCTGCCACAGGTAGGCGATCTTGGTTTTTTTCATAGTGCGTTTCCCTCCTTTTTTCTTATATCTTACGCTTTTTGAAGGGAAATGTCAATGGTCACAAAATCAGGCACACCAGCCCCGTGGCCCCCTCGTTGACGATCCGGGTCAGCGTACCCCGGAATTTGCCCCGCACGTCCTCCGGCAGGCGGACCAGCTTGGCGTTTAAGCCCTCCTGGATCAGATCGTAGACGCTTTTGCCGAAGATATTGCTGCCCCAGAGCTTTTCCGGGTCCTCTCCCTGGAGGAAGGAGATCAGCTCCCTGGACTGCTGCTCATCCCCCACCATGGGGGCGATCTCCGTATCGATGTCCACCCGCATCATGTGGATGGAGGGCGCTCCGGCCTTCAGCCGGACCCCGTAGGTGCCGTTCTTTTTCAGGATCTCCGGCTTCTCCAGCTTCATCTCCTCCGCCCCGGGCATGACCACCCCGTAGCCCGTGGCCTTTACGGCGGCCAGCGCGTCGGCCAGCCGGTCGTATTCCCGCTTCACCTGGGCCAATTCCGCCAGAAGGGACAGGAGCTGGGCATCGGACTGAACGGATATCCCCGCCTTGGCGCTGAGGATCTCATAGAACAGGCTCTCCGGGAACACCAGCGCGCAGACCACCCAGCCCGTGGCCGGGTCCAGGGACCGCAGGGAATAATCCCGGACCCGGTCCAGCTGCCGCAGCTCCGACAGCACCGCCTCCGCCTGGCCCAGGCTCTGGATCTTCCCGGCCAGCTCCAGCAGCTTACTATAGAGGGCCGCCTTCACCGGGTGCTCCGGCTCCAGGGCATCCATCCACCGGGGGAGATAGACCCGGAGCTGGGTCATGGGGAAGGTATACAGCAGCGCCCCCAGAAGCTCCCCAATGCCCTGGGCATCCAGGCTCTGGCAGTCCGCCGTCACCACGGCGCAGTTTTCCTGGTCCATGAGCTGCTTTTTGAGGGTCATGGCTCCCTCCCCCCGGGGCTCCCGGCTGTTGACCACCACCAGGAAGGGCTTGCCCGTGGCCTTCATATCACGGATGGCCCGATGCTCCGCCTCTATATAATCCTCCCGGGGGATGTCCGTAACGGTGCCGTCGGTGGTGACCACCAGGCCCAGGGTGGCATGGCCCTCCATGACCTTTTTGGTGCCCAGCTCCGCCGCCTGGGTCATGGGGATCTCCTCGTCATACCAGGGGGTGGTGACCATCCGGGGCTTGCCCTCCTCCTCCGCCCCCATGGCCCCGGGGATCATGTAGCCCACGGAGTCGATCATGCGGATGCGCAAACGGGTCACATCGTCCGGGGAGATCTCCACCGCCTCCTCCGGCACAAACTTCGGCTCGGAGGTCATAATGGTCTTTCCGGAGCCGCACTGGGGAAGCTCATCTCTCGCCCGCTCCGCCCGGAAGGGGTCCTGGAGCCTGGGGATCACCAGTGCCTCCATGATCCGCTTGACCAGGGTGGATTTTCCCGTCCGCACAGGCCCCACCACGCCGATATAGATGTTCCCGCCGGTCCTGGCGGCGATCTCTGCGTAAATACTTTCCATAGCCAGCCTCCTACTCCGGCAGGAGTGGGCTCCTGCCACGGTTTACCCAATGGTATGTCCCGGCACCCTCCCATAGAACCCGGCAATGACAAAGAAGAAAAAAAGTAAAAATAATGTTTGACAAATCCGGAAAAAGCCATTATAATACATTAGCACGACTTTGAGAGGGGGAAAAATATGCTTCTAGGGCTGTCCCAGATCATCGACCGTCCCGGTGCATCGGTTTCCTTTTCGGTAAGTGTGGATCTGAGTGATCTTTGCTATGGCGTCAGCTATCCGGTTTCCGAGCCGGTTCTGGCAGAGGGTAACGTGCGCAACACCGCAGGGGTCCTGGTGATGCAGGGTAGCATTGCTACCACCATCCATGGCATTTGCGACCGGTGCGCGTCGGAATTTCACCGCAAGGTAGAGTTTCCCATAGACGTAGTCCTGGTTACCAAGCTGGAAAGCGAAGAAAACGAAGACGAGTGGGTATTCCCTCTGGAGGGAGACAGCGCCGATCTGGATGACATTGTGCGGACCGTGTTCGTGCTGAATCTGGATTCCAAGCTGCTTTGCAAAGAGGATTGCAAGGGTCTTTGTCCCCAGTGCGGCAAAAACCTGAATGACGGTCCCTGCAATTGCCGGAAGGAGCTCGATCCCCGATTTGCTGCTTTAAAGCAGC
>OLHG01000804.1_pt1 | contig 21332 bp, 21 predicted proteins | sample 1605971 | NCBI WGS metagenome assembly OLHG01 (sample SAMN03283289) | human gut metagenome | biome: human-associated habitat; material: feces | host: Homo sapiens | place: Peru | collected 2012 | reverse complement strand
TAGTACAAACTTATCAAGTTATACAAAATATATAAGTACAACAGCAGTATATTGTAATGATAGACAACTAGATAGTGGACAAACTTGGAGTACATCAAGTTCAAGTAGTTTCAACTACATAACATATACAAGACTAGATTGGAATGGATCTGGAGCAAATGCAAACCCAACATATGATTGTGCAGATAGTCATGATGCATTTAGTGCATCAAATACAGATGCAAAATTAACATATCCAATAGGTTTAATGACAGCAGATGAAATAAATATAGCAGGTGGCTTAGCATATAAAAACGCACCAGCATATTATTATCTAAACAGTGCAGGAGGAAGCATTACAGGAAGTACCTGGTGGTGGTCTTTGTCGCCTTCGAGCTGGGGTGGCAGCTACTCTTACGTGTGGTATGTGTACGGTTCTGGCCGCCCTGGCAATCTCAACAACCTCGGCAATGTCAACGATGAGGACGGCGTGCGCCCTGCCATAAGCTTAAAAGGAAATTTAGTATGGAAAAGTGGAAATGGCAGTAGTGCGAGTCCTTACGAAGTAGAAAAATTACTGCCAACTTTATCAGAAACAATAAAAACACATGCAACTAGTCATACAAATGGAGTATATAATGAAAATGGATATAGATATGAAGGACTTGATCCTAACAACTATATATACATGACTAATAAGAGTACAAACGAAAAAGAATTATGGAGAATAATTGGAGTATTTAATGATGGAGTAAATGGAGAAGAAGTAATAAGAGTAAGAAGACATTATGAAAAGGATAGTTATCCTGAAATGGCATATGACACAAATTATACAAACCATTTTCCAAATACAACGATCTATAGTGCATTATCTAGTACATATAATCTAACTAACTATAGTAGTGCAGTAAACTTTAAGATGTATCTAGGAACAAGTAGTTCATATACTTCACTTACATCATCAGGTTGGTTCACAGCAGAAAGAGGAGATGTGCCAGGTAAAATTGCAGCAACTAGATATAATAATTCCGTTTCTTTTATAGGAAGTGTAGGACTTATATATCCAAGTGACTATGGATACGCTGTACTTGCAAGCGACTGTCCAAGAACAAAAGAACTATATAATTATAGTGGAACAGCAGCATGTTATAATAATAATTGGTTATATCAAGGAAATAGCAAAGCTCAATGGTTAATAAGCCCTTCTGCTTCTGACACTTACTTTGCTTTCATTGTCCACTACCGCGGGTATGTCTACAACATCGACCGCGTGGCGCCTGCTTTGGCTTCTAGCCCAGTTATGTCTCTGGATGCTGGAGTAATGGTAAGTGGCTCTGGTACTAAAACTGATCCATATGAAATAATAAATTAAAATACAGTTTACCTAACTGTATTTTTAACATGAAAAACTTTCTTTTTTCTTTCTTATAATGTATAATATCATGAGAGGTGCTGTTATGTTTGGCGAAATAGATAATGATAAACTTTATTATAAAAACAGAGATTTCTTATTTGACCACTTTGAAAGAAGTGATGTGTTAAGAGGTGAATATTGTAGCCCTTATAGAGTTGATTTAATAAAAGAAGAACATGTAAAAGGACAAGAAGAATATACTGATTTTTATTTTAGGTATGATGATTATTATTCTGATTATGTGAGTGAAGTAATAAGGAGAAATGAAAAAGGAGAAGTAAAAGGTTATTCTTGTTCATGTGAAAACTTTAAAAATACTAATTCTTGTGTACATTTAATGTCATGTTTTAGATGGTATGCAGATAAAATATTTTATGTAAAACCAGATATAAAAACAATATCAAATATCATAATTGATAGTCTTGCTACAGCAAATAAACCAGTAATAAAAAAAGAAGTTTTTCTAGAATTAGAAATACTACCTGAAAATGGCTACCATAAGAAATTGTACTCTTTAAAAGTAAAATTAGGTATAAATAAAATGTATACATATAATAATAAACAATCTAGTTTTATTCATGCTGCTAGTTTAGGAGAAAATGAATTTAGATTTGGAAAAGATTTTACATATAATTTTAATGAAAACTATTTAAATGAAAAATCACTTAAAATATTTAAACATATTAATAGACATATACCAGACTTAATTAGAAACTTTATTGATGAAGATACACTAAGAGAACTTTTAGAAAATTTAAAAGATTTAAAAATGAGTTTTAAATATAACAACTTATCTATTGACTTTATAAAAAAAGGATTTCCTTTAGAAAGTACTATTAATTCTTTAGATGAAAATAACTATGAACTTAATATAGATACTAGTGATTTAGAGGTGATATGTAACGAGTATGTATACTATAAAGGAAATATTTACTACTTAAATAATGGAGAATTCTTTTTAGTAAGTTTACTCTTACAAGGGAAACTTGATAAACTTATAATTCCAAAGGATAAACTAAAAGACTTCTCTGTAGGGTTACTTCCTATTATAAAGAATAATACTAATGTAGAAGATAAAATTAAAGATGAAATAGTGATAATAAATGAACCAAAGGTAAGTTTGTATTTTGATTTAAATAAAAGTAATATCTTAGTTAGAATAAAACTTAAATATAATGAAGAAATAGATTATTTTGATAATAAAAGTAATGTACTAAGAGATATTAACTTTGAAAATGATTTAATAAATAATATACTTTCTTATGGTTTTGTAATAGATAAAAATAGAATTATAATGAATGATTTAGAAAAGATAGTTAATTTTATAGAAGAAGGTTTGATATTTTTAAGTAGTAAATATGAAGTATTTACTACAGAAAACTTTAAGAAATTAAATCTAAAAAAAGAATTTAATATGTCTAGTACATTCTCTATAGGTAAAGATAATATTCTTACTTATAACTTTAATTTAGATGGTATAGATAGTGATGAACTTGTTAACATATTTAAAAGTATTAAAGATAAAAAGAAATACTATAAACTTAAGAATAATAGTATAATAGATCTAGAAAATAATAACTTAAATGAAATGATGAGTTTAACAGATGAACTAGACTTTAGTGATGAAGAAATAATAAATGGTAAAGGAGAAATACTTAAATACAGAGCAATATACTTAGATAGTTTAAATAAAAGTGTTGTTAAAACTGATAATTTATTTAAGAACTTTATAGATAATTTTTATAAATATAAAGACTGTGATGTCAAGTTAAATACTGAAGATAAAAAAGTATTAAGAGATTATCAAATAACAGGAGTTAAATGGCTTTATAACTTAGATAAAACAGGTTTTGGAGGAATACTTGCAGATGAGATGGGATTAGGTAAGACAATTGAATTAATTTACTATATAAAGGAAATATTAAAAGATAATGAAAGTAGTACATTCTTAATAGTAGTACCTACTTCACTACTATATAACTGGAAATATGAATTTAATAAATTTGCGCCTGAAATTAAAGTTAAATTGATAAATGGAGTAAAATCTAAAAGAGTAGATTTAATAGAAAATGGTAATTTTAATGTATATATAACTACTTATGGTTTGTTAAGAGAAGATGAAGATATTTATAAAGAGAAAAGATTTCATACGGTTATATTAGATGAAGCACAAAATATAAAGAATCCTTTTGCTGGAATAACTAAAGCAGCTAAGTCAATAAAAAGTGATGTAAAATTTGCTCTAACGGGAACACCTTTAGAAAATAGTTTAATCGAGCTTTGGAGTATATTTGACTTTATAATGCCAGGATATTTATCAAAGTATGATAAATTTAATAAAAAATATAAAATTCATGAATTTGATGAAAGTACTAGTATTTTATTAGATAACTTATCAAATCAGATAAAACCATTTATCTTAAGAAGAAGGAAAAAAGATGTTGTTAAAGAATTACCTGAAAAAATAGAAAACAATATATTTATTGATTTATGTGATGAACAAAAGAAACTTTATGTAGCAGAACTTGATAAAGTAAAAGAAGAAATAAATAAAGCTTTAGAAGAGGGAGGAATGTCTAAAGTAAGATTTATGATACTTCCACTTTTAACTAAATTAAGACAAATATGTATAGATCCAAAAATAGTTTATGTAGGCTATGATGGTGGTTCTAATAAAATAGACAGATTTATAGAAATAGTAGAAGAAGTAATTAGTAATGGAGAAAAAATACTCGTTTTTACTTCATTTAGAACCGCTTTAAACATTGTAAATGAAGAACTTAAAAAGAAAAATATAAAATCACATATCATTGATGGTACAGTATCAAGTAAAGATAGAATTGAAAGAGTAAATGACTTTAATGAAAATGATGAAGTAAAAGTCTTTCTAATAATGCTTAAAAGTGGTGGTACAGGTCTTAATTTAACTGCTGCAAGTACTGTTATTCATTTAGATTTATGGTGGAACCCACAAGCTGAAAATCAAGCAACAGACCGCGCACATAGAATAGGTCAAAACAAAGTAGTTGAAGTTATAAGATTAGTTAGTAAAGGAACAATAGAAGAAAAAGTCTTAGAACTTGGAGAAAAGAAAAAAGAACTTATGAAAAAATTAATTGATACTAATCAAATGGATAATAACATACTATCAGATTTAACAGAAAATGATATAAAGAACTTACTTGCTTATGAAAACAAGTAAGTTCTTTTAATATTAACGGTTTCTGAAAATGACATAGTAAAACGTTTGAAAATGACATAGTAAATCTTCTGAAAACGACATAGTAAAACACTTGAAAAGCCATAGTAAAATGATATAATTATATTGGAAGGTGTAATTATAATGAGCTTAAAAAAAGAAAATTATAAAGTTAGATTAATTGACGAAAAGATTAAAAAAAATTTAGGAATTTTCGACGCTGTTTGTATAGAAGGACCTAAATGGTGCGGTAAAACTTGGACATGTTTAAATCATGCAAACAGTGCTATTTATTTATCAAATAAAAATACAAGAGAACTTGCTAAAAGCAGTCCGGAGTCTGTTTTAAATGAAGAAAAGCCTGAATTAATAGATGAATGGCAATTAGTTCCATCTTTATGGGATGAAGTTAGAATGAAATGTGATGAAGACAAAAGTACTGGTAAATACCTACTAACTGGATCAACTACTTTATTAAAAGAAAGTTTGGTATTTCATTCAGGAGCTGGTAGAATTGATACTTTAAAGATGTATCCAATGAGTCTTTATGAGTCTGGCGACTCTACTGGTGAGGTTTCAATTCAAGATATGTTTAATAATAAAAAAATAAGTAGTAAAATAATAAATACTACTATAGAAGATGTGGCTCTTTTCTGTGCAAGAGGTGGATGGCCTGAAAATATTAAAAATAGCAGAGAAAATGCTTTAGTTATACCAACAAGTTATTTAACATCTCTTTTAAATAAAGACATTCACGAAAGAAAAGACAAAAGAAGAGATGAAGAAAAAATGAGTATGATACTTAAATCTTTATCTAGAAATACTAGTAGTGCAGTTAGTTTAAAAACAATTGTAAAAGATATAGCTGAATTTTCAAGTGAAGAAGAAAGAATTAAAAATGTTGAAACTATTTCTGACTATATAAGTGTTTTAGATGATTTATATCTTACTAGTTATCAAAAAGCATTTAATATAAATTATCGTTCTTCTGATAGAATAGGAAAAGGTAGTAAAAGACACTTAGTGGATCCTTCACTTGCATGTGCTTCTTTAAATCTTACACCTAATAAACTATTAAAATATATGAACACTTTTGGTTTGATATTTGAGTCTTTAGTCTATAGAGATTTAAATATTTACATGAATTATCTTGATGGAAATGTATTTCACTTTAGAGATAATATTTCTGGTGATGAAGTTGATGCAATACTTGAAATGCCTGATGGAGAATATGCAGCAGTAGAAGTAAAACTGGGATTTGACAGAATACCTGAAGGTATTACTAGTCTTATAAAATTTTATAATAATGTTAAAGTAAAGCCAAAATTTATGTGTGTTATTTCTGGAAATGTAAAAGCGGCTTATGTAGATAAAGAAACAGGAATATATGTTGTACCTTTAACTACATTAAAGCCATAAATAATTACAAAAGTGCTAAAAAACGTTCAAAAAACTTTACAAAAGTGCTTTTTTCATTTTAATAACTGGCATTTTTGCTAGCAATATAAATTCATTTACTTTAAATATACTTTTTTTGTAATAAATGCTAAATAAAGAACAATTAAGAAATAATAAAGGAGACTAACATGGAATTAAATAAAATAGAAGGAATAACTAATAGATATATAAAACTACTTAATACACTTGGTATTTATACGGCAGAAGATTTAATGGAATATTATCCATATAGGTATCAAGTTTATAATGTTGATAACATTAGTAGTGTTCAAGATAAATCAAATGTAGTAATTGAAGGTAAAATTAATTCTATACCGCTTGTTAGGTACATAAGAGGAAAACTTAATATACTAACTTTTAAAATGATAACTAACATGAAAGAAATTAATGTAACTATTTATAACCGCGCTTTTATGAAAAAGAATTTAACTCCTTTAAAAGAAATAACTGTAATAGGTAAATATGATGAAAAAAAGAATTTAGTAGTAGCAAGTAATATATTACTTAGTAAAATAGATAATGGAAGTATAGAGAGTATATATCATTTAACAAGTGGACTTTCTAACAATCAAATAAATAAATTTATTAAAAATGGAGAAGCTTTAGATTTGAAAATAGATGATTACATTCCAGAATATTTAAATACTAAATACAATTTTATTTCTAAAAAGAAAGCAATAGAAAAAATACATTTTCCTAAAGATATAAGTGAAGTAAAAGAAGCTAAGTTAAAATTAATTTACGAAGAACTTTTTAAATTCATGTTTAAGATAAATTATTTAAAATTTGAAAAAACAAAAGAAGAAAAAACTAGTGTTAAAGTTTGTTCAAGAGATAAATTAGACTCTTTTATAAATAGTTTACCTTTTTCCCTTACAAAAGACCAAATTTCTTCTATAAACGATATTTATAAAGATATGACAAGTAATAAAAGAATGAATAGACTACTTTGTGGAGATGTTGGAAGTGGTAAAACAATAGTCGCAGTACTAGCTTCTTATATTAACTTTATAGCAGGGTATCAAACAGCACTCATGGTTCCAACTGAAATACTTGCTAAGCAACATTTTGAAAACATTTCTAAATTATTTAAGAGTCTTAATATTAATATAGAAATTTTACTTGGAAAAACAAAGAAAAAAGATAAAGAAAAAATATATGAAGAACTTAAAAGTGGTAGAATTAACTTACTTATAGGAACACATTCTCTGTTAAATGAAAAAGTAGAATTTAATAATCTTGGTCTAGTAATAACTGATGAACAACATAGGTTTGGTGTTGCTCAAAGGGAAAATTTGAGAATAAAAGGAAAATTACCTGATATACTTTACATGTCAGCTACTCCTATACCTAGAACGTATGCTTTAACTATTTATGGAGATATGGATATTTCTTTAATTAAAACTAAACCAAGTGGAAGAAAAGAAGTTAAAACTATAATAAAAAGTGAAAGTGAAATAAAAGAAGTTTTATATATGATGCTTGAAGAGATAAAAAAAGGCCATCAAGTATATGTTGTTTCTCCTTTAATAGAAGATAATGCATCAGCTTTATCTTCAGCTTTAGAGCTAGAAAAAAAGATTAAAATGGCATTTAGTAATAAAATTAAGGTAGGTCTTTTACATGGAAAGTTAAGTAATGATGAAAAAGAAAATATTATGAATGACTTTAAAAATGGCGATATTAAAGTACTAGTTTCTACAACAGTTATTGAAGTAGGAGTAGATGTTGAAAATGCTACTATGATGGTTATTTTTAATGCTGACAGGTTTGGCCTTGCTACCCTTCATCAATTAAGAGGCAGAATAGGAAGAAATAATTTAGATTGTTCATGTATTTTAATTGGTAAATTAAATCAAAGACTTAAAGTATTAGAAGAAAGTAATGATGGATTTTATATAACTGAAAAGGACTATGAAATGAGAAAAGAAGGGGATCTTTTTGGAGTAAAACAAAGTGGAGATATGACTTTTAAAATAGCAGATATTAAACGAGATTTTAAGATTTTACTTAAAGCAAAAGAGGATTCTAATGAATTTATAGAGAAAAATAAAGAAAACTACTTTAAAAATGATGAAAAATATTATAAAATAATAAACGAGATTAAAAGTTTAGATTAAGGAAGGTGATTTATGTGGGAAGAGCACATGAAGTAAGAGCAGCATCAATGGCTAAAACGGCAGCTGCAAAATCAAAATTATATTCAATTTATGCAAAGGAAATTTATCAAGCGGCTAAAACTGGCGGAACAGATCCTAATGGTAATTTAACTTTAAGAAGTATAATCGAAAAAGCAAAAAAAGAGCAAGTTCCAGCGGATGTTATTCAAAGAAGTATTGATAAAGTTAATAAAGGGGTAGGAGAAGACTATACTGTTTGTGAATATGAAGCATTTGGACCAGGTGGAAGTAATTTAATAATTAAATGTCTAACTGATAATGTTAACAGAACAGTTGCAAGTATAAAAACTGTTGCTAATAAAACTGCAATGAAAGTAGCAGGGCAAGGCGCAATTTCATATATGTATGAGAACTTATGCGCACTTGGTTTAAAAGGACACTCTGAGGATGAAATAATGGAGGCCCTAATTAATGCAGGTGCAGACATGAATGATATGGAAACTGATGGAGATGTAGTTATAGTTTATGCTGAACCAAGTAGTTATAGCACTGTTAAGAAAGCACTTGAAGTAGCATTCCCAGGATGTGAATTTGAAGTAGATGAAATAGGAAAATATGCTAAAGATATGGTTACTCTTGAAGGGGAAGACAAAGTAGCATTTGATAAAATTATAACTTTCCTAGAAGATGTAGATGATGTAAGTAATATATATCATAATGTTAATTTATAAAAAAAACTTGTTTTAAGCAAGTTATTTTTTTATGGTTAAACTTTTTACTGGAAACTCTTTATTTTCATAACCCCATGGATTAGATAAAAATAATGTTTTATTTATAACAATTTCATTTGGAATATGATCGTGTCCATATATCCATATTCTTCCTTTATAATCTTTTACACTATTAAAGTAGCAAGTATTATTCACATTTTTAATTGGAGGAACATGACTTACCATAATATCAACATTATTAAGCTTATTATAAAAATTCATACTATCTTTATGATAAATATTTATTTTACTTTTTACAAAAAATATATCAGTTTGTATTAAATAATCTAGTATATTTGGTTTATACCACATTGTATCTCCAGCAATAGTAAATCCTTTATAATTAGTTAATCCTTTATTTATACTATTTCTATCTAAAAGTATAATATCACCACTATTATAAAGTTTTATTAAGTTTTTTACATTTTCTATCTTATTGTAGTATTCATGATTTCCTAAACAAAAAATAATTTTAGAATAATTAACTTTTAATAACTCTAAAAAATTAACTAATAAATTTAAATTAGCAGTAATATCTCCAGCAAGTATTAACAATTCTCCATTTACTTTAGGTTTTATATTTTTAGATATAAACTCTTCTATATCATTTGAATTCTTTATATAAAAATCTAAATGTAAATCAGAAATATAATCTATTTGTAAATTCATAAAATCACCATTTCTAGTATTATACATATATTTGATTATTAAGTCAAATAAGATTATAATTAAAAAAAGTTTTACATATAATACTAAAGAAATACTTGTTTTTTATAAAAAAATATAGTAATATATATATTAAAATTACAAAAAAACCAAAAAAAATGTTTTTTTGCAAAAAATATGATATAATTATATTAGAATAAGGAGGACTAAAAATGAAATTATTAAAAGTTGTTGCTAGCAATTTTAAGTTGTGTGAAAAAAATTTTACAATATCTTTTGTACCAACAGGAAATAAAACGGCAGCTGATAAAGAATTTGAACTAGAGGAAATAGCTGAAGATTTATATGTATTTAGTACGTTAGGGATAATCGGAAAAAATGCTTCTGGAAAAACTTCAGCTGTAGAGTTATTGTCAATTATATATGATATATTTTCTAATTACAGAATAAATAGTTCAAAAAATATTTTTAAATTTATAGATAAACCAATAAATTTAGATATTACTTTTTATCATGAAGGAACAATTTATAGATATATAACTGACCTATATAAAAATGTTAATTCAGTTGATAATACATCTATTTTCTTTAAAAATGAAAAATTATTTAAAAGAGAATACAAAAAAGCGCATGCAAGAGAATTATTTAATTATGATAAATTTGAAGAAATTAAAACTGAAGTAAAACTACCTGAAGATACTTCACTATTATACTTATTATTAAAACATATTTCACTAAGAGGAATATATTGTCCAAGTGATGACTATATGTATAGAGACTATGCTAATGCTTTTAATGTATATAAACTTCTAGACAATAATTTAAAAATTATAACATCTTTATTAAAAATGTTTGATGAGCACTTAGATAACATAAAAATGATAAATGAAAATAAATATAAAATTTTCTATACAAATAAAACTACTAAGGAAGTAACAAATTCTGAATTATATGAAATATTATCAAGTGGTACAACAAAAGGCTTCGGGTTATTCACATTTGTTGTATACTCACTAAGAACGGGATCAGATTTAATAATTGATGAGATTGAAAATCACTTTCATAGAACACTAGTTGAAAACCTAGTTAACTTATATAAAGACAAATCAGTAAATAAAAAGAATGCAACATTAATATTTACTACTCATTACTGTGAAATGCTTAATTTATTTAGTAGAAGTGATAATATTTACATAAGTAAATATGATAAGGCAATTAAATTAGAAAATATGCATGAAAATTATAAGTTCAGAACAGAACTATCTAAAAGTAATAAATTTTATAGTAATGAGTTTAACACAAATGTAAGTTATGAAGCGTTAATGAACTTTAAAAAGGAATTAATGTAATGAGAATATTATTGCTGTGCGAAGGTCAAAATGAAGAGGTGATATTAAATCATTTACTTGATGCTCAAGTGCTGTGTTTTACAAGAGACGATTTAATTGGACGCAGACCTTATCCGGTTAGACAATTAAATAACCCAACAATTAAATCTGAATTAAAAATTTATGGCTCACCAGTTAAAATATACAGGGTGGGTGATAAACAAAATGATAAATTGTCTATTCCTAATGATTTAAAAAATATTGTATCAAACAAAGAAATATATAAGTATTGTACAAAACCAGAATTAGAAATGTTGTTGATATTAAATGAAGGACTAGAAAAAGAATATGAAAAAGTAAAAAGTTCTGAATCTGCAAAAACATTTGCAAAGAAAAATATCAAATTTAATGGAAAAAAATACGACCAATCCTCTGATTTTTTTAAAGCTTATTATGGTGGAACTAATGTTAATAATTTAATTAATAATATAAAAAAATATAAAACATACAAAAAACAACATAATAAAGATGAACTATATCTAGCGGATATATTAAAAAGTGAGAAATAAAGAGCTATTTTTCACTTTTTTTATATTGACAATACTTAATAGTAAGATTTATAATATTAATAGTTGAGTAATCATTCAACTATGAGGAGAATAAAATGAGTAAAAATGAATATAACTGTGACTGTAATATTTTACATATTGATACTGTTAATGCTATAAGAAAAAATATGCTTTCTGATAGAACAATTTTAGATGTTTCTAAATTTTTTAAAATACTGGGAGATAAAACTAGATGTAAAATATTATCAGTACTTGATAACAATGAACTATGTGTTTGTGATATAGCTAATCTTTTAAATATGACTAAATCTAGTATATCACATCAATTAAAATTACTTAGACTTACAAACATTGTTAAATCTAGAAAAGTAGGAAAAGAAGTTTTTTATACACTAGATGACGAACATGTAAGTGAAGTATTTGAAGTAGCTTTATCTCATATAGGGCATAAAAAGGAGAGAAAATAAAATGAAAAAATATACATATGAAATAAAAAAACTAGACTGCGCAAATTGTGCTAGAGAAGTAGAAGAAAGTTTAAATCAAAATAAAGATTTTCTAGATGTAAAAGTTAATTTTGCTACAAGTAAAATCAGCTATAAAAGTGAAAAAGAATTTGAAATAAGTGAACTTAACAAATTAATAAAAAAAGTTGAACCTGATGCTTATGTAGTGACTTCTAATGAGGATAAAAAAAATAACTATAGTTTAATATCACTTATATTAGGAGTTTCAATAGGGTGCTTAGCTTACTTTCTAAACATACCTAGTAGTCTTAAAAGGATATTATTCATTATTTCTTACATACTTCTTTTATCAAAAACTTTTACTGTAGCTATCAAAGTCTTAATAAAAAATAAAACTGTAAATGAAAATATGCTAATTACAATATCTTCAATTGGTGCATTTTTACTTGGTAATGTTTTAGAAGGAATGATGGTTGTAGTTCTTTATTTAATTGGTAAAATTTTAGAAGAAAAAGCTATAGCAAATTCCAGAAAAAATATAAAAGAACTTATGGATATTACCGAGCCAAATGCTAATCTAGTTCAAAATAATGTAGTAGAAGTAGTGTCTACTACAGAAGTTAAAGTAGGAGATATTTTACTTGTTAAAAAAGGAGAAAAAGTGCCTGTTGATGGAAAATTAATAAGTGAAAAAGGTAGCTTTGATAGTTCAAGTTTAACCGGAGAAGCTATGTTACTTAATTTATCTAAAGGAGATAATGTACTTTCTGGATATATAAATCAAGGAGAAGTAATTAAATTAGAAGTTACTTCTACTTATGAAAATTCTACTGTTTATAAAATTCTAGAATTAATTGAACTTGGAGAAAATAAAAAAACTAAAACAGAAACACTTGTAAACAAAATAAGTAAAGTTTATACACCAATAGTTATGTTTTTAAGTTTACTTATAATATTTCTTTTACCTTTAATATTTAACACTTCTTTTTCAAAATCTATCTATAGAGCTCTTACATTCTTAGTAATTTCTTGTCCATGCGCTATTGCTATTTCGGTACCACTTTCTTATTTTACTAGTCTTGGCTCTTTAAGTAGAGAAGGTGTTTTAGTAAAAGGAAGTAATTATTTGGATAACTTATCTAATGTTAAAAATATAATATTTGATAAAACAGGTACATTAACAAAAGGAATGTTTTCTGTTAGTGACATCATAGTTGAAGACATGGATAAACTTGATAACTATAATGTAGAAGATATTAAAGACATTTTATTTAAAGGGGAAAGTTTAAGTAACCATCCTATTGCTAAATCTATTGTTAAACTTTGTTCATATAAAATTAATAATAAAGACATTAAAAATTTTAAAGAAATTTCAGGTACTGGTATAAGTTTTAATATAAATAATGATTTTGTTACTATAGGAAGTAATTTTGAATGTACAAAAAATGGACTAATTCATATGCATATTAATAATAAACATGTAGCATCAATCATACTAAAAGATGAAATTAAAGATAATGCAAAAGAAGTTATTGACTTACTTAAAAATGAAAATATAAAAACATATATGTTTACTGGAGATAAAAAAGATATATCTTTAGAAATAGGAAATGAAATTGGAATAGATGAAGTTAAGTATGAAATGCTTCCAAGTGATAAATTTGAATTTTATGATGAAGTAAAAAATGGAAGTGGAATTACTATATTTGTTGGTGATGGAATAAATGATGCTCCAGTCCTCAAAAGGGCAGATATAGGTATTTCTATGGGGATGCTTGGAAGCGACAGTGCAATTGAAGCAAGTGATATTGTCCTCATATCTGATGACATTAGTAAAATTCCATATGCAATCAAAAAGTCTAAATTTACAAGACACATTATTACAGAAAACTTAATATTTGCTTTACTAGTAAAAATTATAATTTTAATATTAAGTTTATTCGGACTTACTAACATGTGGTTTGCAGTTTTTGCAGACACTGGTGTAACATTATTAACAATTTTAAATACACTTAGAATAATGAAGAGTTAATACTCTTTTTTTAATTATTTCTTATAAATTAGAATATAGTTATATAGGAGACTTTATGAAAAAAATTTTAGTTTTATATGCAACATATGGATCAGGACATAAAACAGTTGCAGATTATATTTATAACTATTTAAATAATAAAGATTATGAACTATATATTATAGATTTACTAGAATATGCAAGTTTTACAGGGAAAACTAGTAATTTTCTGTTTGACTTAAACATCAAATATAGAAGTAATCATTTATATAGTTTTCTATATAAAATATTTGATAATAAAATAACTACCATTCCATATAAAATAGTTTTTAAAAAAATGTTTAAACTGAACTTTCTAAAAAATAAAATTAAAGAAATATCTCCCGACTTAATTATATCTACTCATTTTTTTGGTACTACCATAAAAACACTTTTAAATGATAAGGAAACTAAATTAATAAGTATTATAACTGATTATACAAGTCACGAACTATGGGAAAGGGATGAAGAAAATACCGATTTATTTGTAGTTGCAAATAAAATAATAAAAAACTCTCTAGTAGAAAAAGGAATAAACAAAAATAAAATATATGATTATGGAATACCTGTATCTACTCATTTTAAACATATTCAAAATAATCAAGAACTTAAAAAGAAATTTAAAATAAATAACAATTTAAAAACAATTTTATTCTTTGCTGGAGGAAGTTTAGGTTCTAACTATTCATATAATTACTTAAAAAAACTATTATCTAAAAGATTTGAATGTAATATTATATTTATATGTGGTAAAAATACAAAACTAAAAAAGAAGTGTGACTTACACATAAAAAATAATAACTATAAAAATGTATATATTTATGGTTTTACTAATTTAGTAAGTGATTTAATGAATATAAGTGACATAGTTATAACTAAACCTGGTGGTATAAGCATAACAGAATGTTTAAATACTAAAGTACCTATGATTTTAATCCCTGGTAATGGTGGACAAGAAAACTATAATCTCAAATATGTTTGTAAAAATGGATATGGAGTATATTCAAAAAACTATAAGAGTTTAATAAAAAATGTTAATAAGTTTTTATTAAGTGAAAAACTTTTAAGAAAATACAACAACAATCTAAAGAAATATAACAATAATAATTCATTAATAAAACTTGAAAAATTAGTAAATAATTTATTAAAAGACAAGTAGTTACAATAATAAATTAAATGTGATATAATATTCTTATGAAAAGAAGATTAAAAAAGAAGTATAAAGTATTTTTTAAAAAACTAATTTTATTTCTATTAATAACTTTATTTTTAATAATTTTTATTTTATCAAAAGTCAAAAATAATGATGAAGAAGAAATAAATAGTATTAATAAAATTATATTAACAATTGATGAAAGTTATAAACTAGAAGTAGATAGTGGTGTTAACATAAAACTAAATACCGATATAATAAGTATTAATGATAACATTATTACTGGAAAGAAACTAGGAAGTGCTATTATTGAACTTGAAAAAGGAAAAACTAAAAAAACTATAAATGTTGAAGTTACAGACTTATATACACTACCCCATATAGATAATGATAAAAAAGCCCTGGGATGTAAAATATATACAGAAGATGAAGCAAAAACTTTAGATGAAGCATTACTTTTTAAAATTAATAATGCGGGATATAAAACTCGTGCTGGAGTAGTTGCTGCAGCAAGATTTTTAACACTTGAATTTAAATATAAAATTAGTTATTTTTATGAAAATGGTAGACTTAACAATTATGCTGAAAAAGAATATGTTGATGGAGAGGGAAGATATTATCATAAAGGTCTATACTTAAGTGAAAATAAGTTTGAAAACATAAAAGCAAGTTTATATGGTCCTTCTATATGGGGATGTCCTTTATACTCAAAACTCTTTAAAAGAGATGAAATAAACGGTCTTGATTGCAGCGGTTTCATATCATGGGCTTTTCTAAATGGTGGCTTTGATATAGGAGACTCTGGTGCTGGAATTGATTTTGAAAGAAACGATGATTTAGACGATTTTGGAACAAAGATGAAAATCAGTGAAAGCGAGTTTGATAAAACAAAAGTAAAAGTTGGAGATTTAATTAGTAGATATGGTCACATTGGAATAATAATTGGTATAGAAAATAATAACTATTATGTAGCTGAAGCACTTGATTATGACTTGCATGTAAAAACTTTTACAGAAGAAGAACTAATTAAAAGTGACTGGCTTTATATACAACTAATGGATGAATACTATAAAAAAGATGGTAATTTAACCACTATGTGGTAATACCATACTTTTTTTCTTTTATATCAAAAAATATATAATTTTCAATTGGTTTATAAGTTAAATAAGTATAAATAATATATACTATTATTAGTAGTGTTAATAAGAGGTATTTATTAACATTTAACTCTTTATATTGAAGTATTTTATAGCTAATATATTCCATAAAAGCATAAACTATAAACATTAACCCTATAGATATAAACATTTTCTCGCCAAATATTTTATATAAAGGTAAATATATTATTAAATAAATAGGTACACTTAGTATGCTAGTAACCACAGTACTTAATAAAAAATTATTATGATAAATTTTCTTCTTTTTTAAAATTAAATACTCTATTAAACTATAAATTAAAATACTTGTAGTAAATATTTTCATGTGCTCCCAGATACTTTCATTAACTGGAAAGAATATACTAGTTATAACAGATGGAAACCATTCATACATAAAATGACTTAAAAAACTTATCAAAAATACTCCAAAGATACTAATAACTTTAACTTTTTTTAAATTCATATATTTCACCATTATTATTTTATTCAAAAAATTAAACTTTATAATAGAAAAAAATATTATTTAGTAGTAAAATATAATTATGGAGGAAAACTATGAAAGTAATATTTTTAGACATTGATGGAGTACTTAATAGTAATGAGTATTTTGAAAGGACTAAATATAACAAACTGAGTAGAATAGAACTTGATATTAAATGTTTAAAAATACTAAAGGAAGTAATAGATGAAACAAAAGCTTACATAGTTGTTACTTCTTCTTGGAGACTTCTCAAAGGTTTTGAAAATACTAAAAAATATTTAAAAGAATTTGGTATAGATATTCATGATGTTACTAAAAGCATTTATGGTAACAGAGGAGAAGAAATAAGAGAATATTTAAATAATCATAATATTGATAAGTTTGTTATTTTAGATGATGAAATATTTCCTGATTTTAATGAACTTAAAAATTATTTAGTTAAAACTTCATTTTATAATGGTGGATTAAAAGAAGAACACAAAAATATGTTAATAAAGAAATTGAGGTAAATTTATGGGCAAAATTATAGTAATTGAAGGAACAGATTGTTCTGGAAAAGAAACACAAACAAAATTGTTAAAAGAATATTTAATAAGTAAAGGATACAAGGTAGGTACAATTAGTTACCCAAGATATGAAACACCTACAGGAAGAATAATAGGTGGACCATTACTTGGAAAACCATCTATAATGGCTTCTTGGTTTGATAAACCTATGGAGTTAGATGCTAAAGTAGCAACTCTTTATTATGCAGCAGACAGAAGAGCAAGTCTTCCAGTAATAAAAGAGTTACTTGAAGAAAACGATTTTCTAATAATGGATAGATATGTATATTCTAACATGGCACATCAAGGTAGTAAAATAGATAGTAAAGAAGAAAGAATTAAAATGTATAAATTTCTAGAAACTCTTGAATTTAATTTACTAGAACTACCAAAAGCAGATAAAGTTATTTTTCTTTATTTACCATATGTTTTTGGTGAAGAAATCAAAAAGAATAGAAAAGAATTACTTGATGAAGCAGAAAAAAATAAACTTCATCAAATAAGAAGTGAACAAGTATATTTAGAACTTACAGAAATTTATGATTTTATAAAAATTGATTGTTTTAAAGATAATAAAGTTAAATCTAGAGAAGAAATAAGTAGTGAATTAATAAAGAAATTAAAAATAAAATAGCAATAATTGGCAGAGTAAAAACCACAAATATTCTTACTATATAAATAGGTGTTTAGTATGAAGAAAATGGTTTTTATTTTTTTATTTTTCTCTATAGTCCTTTTTAGTAATAAAAAATTGTTTGCTATTCAAAGTTATGATTATGAAGAAAATAATTACTCTATTTACTTTGATAATTTAAAATCTAATAAACTTAACTATTTACTAGAAAATACTGACTCATTAATAGTAGAAATAGAAGTAAATATAAATAATAAATATAAGTCTTATAGATTTAATACTTTGAATATTAAAACTTTAGAAAAAGAACTTATTAAGAAGGTTCTTAATGATATAAATGATAATGAAACAAAAGTATACATAGAGTTAAATGGAGTTAAAATAAATAAAATAATTTTAAGATGTACTAAAGATAGTCTTGAAACTATTATGGAAAGAAAGAATGAGATAAATGTCTAACTTAAAAAAATATAACTTATTTATTTTTATAACTAGTTTTGCTAAGTTATTGGTTGAATTATTTATTCCACTAATTCTATATAAAAATAATTATAGTATAAATGATATTATTTTATTTCTAATTTTAAAATATACTTTTTGTTTAGTTTTTATTCCAATAGGTAGAAAAATAGGTAATAAATTTTCTTATACTAAATTAATGTTAATAAGTGCTTTACTCTTTGGAGTAACTTATATTTACCTAAATTATATGAAATCTTTAATTATTCTATCTATACTTTATTCTTCATATCTAATGTTTTATTGGCTCGGAAGACACGTGTATGCTCTTTCAATAATAGAAAATAAAAAGACAACTGATAATACTTCTCTCTATACTATTTTTACTATATTAGGTGGTCTATTCTCTTCCTACATTGGTGCTTTAATTATAGAAAAATTTAACTATTTTATCCTCTCTATAATTGTAGTAGTATTAATGTTTTTAAGTATAATACCACTAACTAAAATTAAAGATGTTAAAATAGAAGATGAAAATAAAACTTTAGATGTAATGAAAACATTTCCTAAGAGAAATTATATTTTTATAGTGTTAGATCAATTAAGATATATCATTATTACATTATTCCCTCTTTATATTTATATAAATGTAAAAAGTAATTTAAAATTTATAGGCTTTATAAATATAATCGCTGGAGTAGGTAGTGTAATTTATATTTATTTCTTATCTAAAAAGATGGATAAAAATAAAAAAGATTATCTTTCATTATCTCTTTTACTAATATCTATAGTTTACTTATTTAAATTATTCATTATAAATAAAACTATATTCTTATTTATCATTTTTATAGAAGGAATTATTTCTTCTTCTATAGATACTATAACTCTTAGAAATATATATTGTTATGGTAAAAACTATTCGGTTATAAGTTATGTTACTTTTATAGAACTATTAAATAATTTTGGTAGAACAATATTTTTAGTTATATTTTATTTTCTGAAACTAGATTTAATCTATATTATTTTAGTTTCAATACTAGGCATATTAATAAATGTATTTATAAAATTTGATGATGGTAAATATGGTTATTCTAATTCTTAAAGTTTTTCTCAAAATGTAAAGCGATTTTTTCTCAAAATGTAAAATAGACTTGTATTTTTTTCTATTAATCAGTTGCGAGTTGGTTAAAATAAAGAAGAAAACTATCTAATTTTCTTCTTTGTTTTCTTCTAAATTTGAAAGAGCATAATGTAAAGATTGATTAATCATTTCATTACGACTTATTTCTGCCTTAGCAGCTTCCTCATCAATTTTTTCTAGTAATTTGCTATCTATTCTTATACTTATAACAAGTTTTTCGCTATTTTCCTTAGATGGTATAAATTTTTTCATTTAAAAGGTCCTCCTAATAAAATTATATTAATAAATGACCTTTAAATATATATTCAATAATAGAATACAAAATGTATTTACTTTTGGAGTGAAATATAATATAATTTTATTGATAGTAGGTGAAACAATGAAAAAATATATCTTATTAATTATTTTGTTAATAAGTTCTTTACTATTAACATTTTATTTAAGTACTAATGAAGAAGAAAACAAGGAAATATCTAAAGTAGAAAAGATACTTTCTAAACCAGAAGGTATACAGGCCTTTACTTTAGAAGGAGAAAAAACAAATAAAGAATTTAATGATCTAATAAATAACTATGTACTAGATAAAATAACATGTAAGAATGGTAGTATTGCTACTTATAATAAAGCAACTAATGAAGTAAGTTTATCTAATATTCATATGCCAGATTAATGTACTATGAATTTTAGGTATACTATATATGGTAGACTACTAGCTGATAATAGAACAATTAAAACTAGAACAGACTTCAGTACAACATATACTGAGACAAATACTGGTACTTTATTTAAAAGTACAGAAATTATATCAGGAAGTACTGCAAAAGATGTATATTACTTTGCAGGAGATGCAAAGAATAACTGGGTAAAATTTGCTGGTTTCTACTGGAGAATAATAAGGACAAACTATGATGGAAGTGTAAGACTATTATATTCAGGAAAAAGTCCTGATACAACAGAAGGATATATAGAAAATGTACAATATTTTTCTTCTAATTACGATAATCCAATGCCTGAAGGTTATATGTATGGTACTACTGGTTCTTTAGATAATAATAAACAATATTCAAATGATAGTAGAGTAAAAGAATATATAGATAAATGCTATTTTAAAAATCTTTTAAATTATAATAACTACATAAGTAATGATGAGTATATTGTAACGATAGAGAACTGATAATGGGGAGTAATTATTCCGAAACAGATTATACATATTATGCTGGATATAACAGAATAATTGTTGATAAATCTCCAGTATATAATTGTACAAATAAAAAAGACTCATTTTCAGGAAATAATAAAGAAGCAAAACTAACATATCCTGCAGCTATAATGACGGCAGACGAAGTAGCTTTTGCTGGTGGATTAGATGGCACTAATGCCAATGTGTATTATGCTTTAAATAGCAAAGGGAATGCTATTACAGGAGAAAAAAATGGTGGTTATTAACTCCAAAGTTCTTTGATGCAGCCTACAAGGAGTCAGCAGTGTTTGTAGTTTATTCTGGTAGTGAAAATGGTAGACTTGATCAACTAGGAGTGACATTTTATGCTTCATTAAGACCGGTCATAAGTGTAAAAGGAGATGCCTTATATTCTTCCGGAGGTGGAAGTTCAGAAAATCCTTATGTGATAGTATATAATTAATGAAAATAGAACTGATAAAAAATCAAAATTAAATTGATAAATTTTGATATGAACCCCGTTTCTTGGACACAAGAAGCGAGGTTTTTATATGAGCAAATT
>OLHG01000803.1_pt1 | contig 21340 bp, 20 predicted proteins | sample 1605971 | NCBI WGS metagenome assembly OLHG01 (sample SAMN03283289) | human gut metagenome | biome: human-associated habitat; material: feces | host: Homo sapiens | place: Peru | collected 2012 | reverse complement strand
CAATACGCGCCTGCAGCCAGGCTTCCACTTCACTTTTCAGCCAGCGGGAGCTGCGCCCCATTTTGATGGGGGCAGGAAAGCCCCCAACTTTGATGAGTTTGTAAAACCACTTATCGGTTAAGCCGGTCAGTTGAGTGATAAACGCCATGTCGACCATCTGGTCATCCATCAGCGAAACTGGGGTAGCCATGAGAATGTTCCTCCGGATGTTGTTAAACCAGCCGGTGTGGTCATGAAAACAGCGCGCCACCTTCACCGGCATAACAACCGGGGAGAAACGTAAAAAATAATCGGGAATCTGGCTGTCCGGAGATAAACGGGGGGATTGCGATGGCAGAGCCGTAGCGGAATCCCGGGGGGTGCCCCTATTAAGTTGTCAAGCATGTTATGACGCCTGCGGGGTATAAAAAGTCCCGTCGCGCATCATGGCGAACAGAACGTCGCAGCGTCGTCTCGCCAGGGCGATAAGCGCCTGATTGTGTCGTTTTCCCTGACTCATTTTGCGGGTGTAGTAAGCCCTGGAGATCGGATCCCTGAGCGCGGCGAAGGCCGACAGGAACAACGCCCGTTTGAGAGCTTTATTACCCCGTCGCGAGGGATGCTCACCGCGTATTGACGAGCCGGATCGCCGAGTTACCGGCGCAAGGCCAGCATAAGCAGCGAGATGTGCGACAGAGGCGAAGGCGCGGCAGGCGACCTCGGTGAGGAGTCTGGCTGCGGTCCTGACACCGACTCCGGGCATACTGGTCAGGACCGGGTAAAGAGGGTGAGCAAGAACTCGCTGTTCTACCTCAAGCGCCACCTCGTCTCTTTGCTTACGCAGCGTGATGAGCTGGAGTGCCAGACGTGGCAGTACTACGGCAGCGGCATTCGTGCCGGGAACGACGACGGTTTGTTCGGCCAGTGCCTGAGCTATGTCTGCTGCAAGGCGTTTACCCAGACGAGGCGCAAGTTTGCAGAGCTGGGCTGCCAGCTTCTTCTCACCCAGCGAAGCGAGTTTTTCTGGTGAGGGATATCGCTGGAGAAGATCGAGTACCGCCGGGTGATCAAGTCTCGGACCGAGAACGCGCTCCAGTGCCGGATGTATCTGGGTCAGAAGGCCGCGGATACGGTTGCTGGCCTGCGTTGTCTGTGCGGCAAGATCATCATCGAAGCCGCAGAGCATGGAGAGTTCGGCGATTTGCTCGTCAGCCAGTTTCAGCGTGCGTAGCGCGTGAGGCAGGGTACGGGCAGCTTCGGCAATGATGGCAGCGTCACGAGCATCAGTTTTAGCTTCACCGGCGTGTAAGTCGGCTATGCGGCGCATGGCCAGTCCAGGGAGGTATCCGACAAGGACTCCTTCTGAGCGGGCAACGGCGACAGGTAACGCACCGATGGTAGCTGGCTGATCAACAACCAGCAGTATCTGACCATGTTGTTTCAGGTCAGATATTAGCGACCTGAGTTTGTTTTCGTCGTTGGGTAATGCTTTATCGAACAGGCGTTTACCTGAACGATTAATGGCAACAGCGTGATGCGTATCTTTACCGACATCAACGCCGATAAAGACCTGGACGGATTCGTAATCGCTGGATTCGGTCATTCTGTCTCCCTTGTATATGGGTTAACCAGATAACCACGGGGAGCAGGTACCGGCATCCACGTTACAGACGGTCCCGGCAAAAGTGCCTGACCTGACCCCTATTAGCGGTTACCAGCGCCCCACCAGACCCGGTGACATCACCCCCCGGATCATGGACGACTGGGGGCAGTAATCATGCCGGGTCTGGCTGGCTAACACCCCATTATAAGGGGTACGAATAAAGTAACGGGGGTGCGAAAAGATGCTTCCGCACGCACGCGCGATAAAGAGGGGATAGTTTTCGTGAGGACAGGGAGAGAAGCAGGCGTTCTGATAATTGCAGAGTTGTTTTCGGAGGTGGTTACAGTGAGTCAGCCCGTTCCTGGCGAGCAGGAGACTGATATCACCGATGGGATAAGGTTGTCTGATTGGTATTATAAATATAAGAAGTCATCAGAGAGTAACGTAAAGGATTTGCCAGAATAACCTAAGAGAGTAAATCTCTCCGGTAACAGAGCGCTGTGAAGCATTCTGTATCAGAGTGCAAATACATGAACGCTGATGCGTAAAATCAGCAGTGACACGCCAGCTCCCCCTATGCCCATTCCTGTATAAGACATGAACTGAGCGTATTAATGCTCCTGCCCTGAGACTGAGCCGGTGAGTGAGGGGCTGAGAAATCCCTCTTGACACTGCTCTAACCAGAAATACTTCCCCGGTTGTTGCGGTGCGTCCGGATCCCCGATAACGGAACACTAAGGCTGTATTGCGGGACACCAGGTAAGTTGCAGCCCGTAATACGTCAGGAGACGCGGGAAAAGTGAATTCCCACACGCGTTATAAACTTACCCTTGCGGAGCTGGAAGCCTTTAACTCTGCCGTTGACAACCGGCTGGCAGAACTGACCGCAAATTTTACGAGTGCGTGCTGGCTTCAGTCTTGTCACCTGAGCGTTCGGTAACGGAGGCGCGGGCGGTAATAGACTGATTTTCAGGTATTACCGGCTTACGGCGTGTGGTTGATATTGAGGGGCTGTGAGTTTCGCGTATTTGTCAGAAACCCAGACGAGTTTTCCTGTATGGGACGAAATAAGGCAGCGGCAATACCTGGAAAAATTTAATATGGTATGAAGGAGAACCTGTCGGTTACGCTTAATATACCCGGTACACTGTCAGCTCAGGGGATACATGAACCGTTATCTCACCAGCTACACAGTATATACACACTGACGCTGACAGTAGTCAGCAGGACCACAATAATCAGTGCCAGCAGTATGGTAACGATACGGTCTGTATTCCGGTAATAGCCGAAGGGGTCGACAGAACCACAATACGGGCAACACACTGTATTATGAGTAATCGCGTTTCCACAGTCCCTGCACTTCTTTTTGCGTATCACCATCACTCCCTCCTCACAGCCTTACCCGTAACCGGTTTTTTACATTAAAAAAACAACGCTGAAAATTCAACCGTCAGTCCGGAGACGACCGTTCGGGTTATCACAGAGTGCCTGAGACAGTGCCCTGCCGGAGGTCACTTCAGGGACTCTGCGCATTTTTTACGACGTGGCTATTCCGTATGAACCATACGGAGATTTAACCATGACCTACAAATACAACCCCTTCTGGCAGCAACGTATTCGTGAGACAGTGCGGCACGCACTGAATGTTCATCCCCGCCTGACGGCATTGCGGGTTGACCTGCGTTTCCCGGATGTACCGGCAGCAACGGACGCAGCTGTGATATCCCGCTTCATCAATGCCCTGAAAGCCCGAATCGACGCTTACCAGAAACGTAAGCATCGGGAAGGTAAACGCGTGCATCCCACCACTCTGCATTACGTCTGGGCCCGGGAGTTTGGGGAGTGCAAAGGTAAAAAACACTATCATCTGATGCTGCTGGTCAACCGGGATACCTGGTGTCGTGCCGGTGATTACCGCGCTCCGGGATCACTGGCCGGAATGATTGAACAGGCCTGGTGCAGTGCCCTGGGGGTGGATGCCGGATGCCATGCCACGCTGGTGCATTTTCCGGCCTGGCCGGCGGTGTGGCTGGCGCGTAATGATGACACCGGCTTTCAGCAAGTGCTGGAACGTGCTGACTATCTGGCGAAGGAGCATACCAAAGCTCACTGCACCGGTGAGCGCAACTTTGGCTGCAGTCGTGGCTGAGCCAGACAGACGAGTTATCTGACTTCAGTGTGATGACGTGTTCATGGCCACCACACTGATTTTCCCTTATGAGACTGAACTGAAACCGCCATTCACACCTGACCACGCTGCCCGTACCGGGACGGCTGTTGCCTGCGTGTCGTCTGACGGTAAGGAACATATACTATGTACGCAAAATCCTTTCTCGCTCTTGATAGCAACGGACGTCTGACGGGCGCCCGTACTGTACAGGCCGCACCTTATGCTCACTACACCTGCCACTTGTGTGGCAGTGCACTCAGATACCATCCGCAATACGACACTGAACTTCCCTGGTTTGAACACACTGACGACAGGCTGACAGAGCACGGTCAACAGTGCCCTTATGTCAGGCCGGAGCGCAGAGAAATACAGTTGATTAAACGTCTGCAGCAATTCGTACCGGATGCCTTACCCGTGGTGCGTAAAGCCAGCTGGCACTGCAGACAATGTCACCACGATTATTATGGGGAGCAGTACTGCACAAACTGCCAGACCGGAGGATTCAGTATTCCCCGGACAACTCAGGAGGAAATATGCGAATTCTGAACTGTTATATGGCGAATGACAGCAAAGGCCATTTTGTTACGGCGAAAGAAGCTGCGAAGCACAACCGACAGGACGTTTTGTGCTGTGTGTCCTGTGGATGCCCATTAACACTTCAGCGGGGCAATGACGGACAACCACCGTGGTTTGAACATGACCAGATGACTGTCGCTGAGAAAATCCTGCTGCGATGCACCTGGCTTGACCCGGCAGAGAAAGAGGCCCGTCGTTTGCATCTGCAGGGTATGACGGTTCCGGATTATACGGTGAAGGTGAGAAAGTGGTTTTGTGTGATGTGTGACGAAGATTATGAAGGAGAAAAGTGCTGCCCGCGTTGTGGTACCGGGGTATACAGCAGGGCGTGGGGGCGGCAGGAGGTGCCGTCGGAAGATGCCAGGGCTGATAATCCGTTACAGAGGCTGTAATGGTTGCCTCTGGCGCAGTTTGCGGTGATGCCGTTCCCGGGAATGGATTGCCAGTGCGGGGACTGTGGAGCTTAATTCCGGTGTTGGTGGCCTTTCCGTTGATTTTATGCCAACAGCCCCTGTGACTGACAGGCTGCCTCGTCATTCCATTCGTATCTCCAGTAACAGGGGGTTGTATTGTATTTTATTGTGCCGGTTCAGGTGTGCGTTTCCCGGCGCGTCTGCGCCGGCTTAACCAAATTCAACAGGGATAAAATAGTGCAAATAACCGAAGTATTACTTGCAGAATCGGGGGAAGCATCCGGGGTTTTATTCAACAGGCTGTAGATCACTGACTGCGTCTGTTGGCCGTCCACTTCACGCGTCATTCGACCAGAGTAAATATTGATGATTACTAGATTCGTGTATTTTATCAGGCATTCTACTTGCGAATAAATCCCCTTGCTATCCAGCGAAACCACACAGGTAGCTATTACCATATGTGGTAATACACTAGTTACAGGAAAAATATGCAAGTTCCGCAATACGTTGTGTGTTGCTCCTTAGCCAGGATCTTTTCTTCCATGCGAGATATGACAACAATTTTGAGGAAGGATGTTCGTAACTGGTAGAGTTACTACAACAGGCATGGGAGGCTCTGACTCTGACAGACATTGTACTGTGGAATGTTGTTACAGGTTGGGGCGGCAACCGTGCCAGGATACCATGAGCCGTTCACGGCATTAAAGGCCACACTTCAGTCGTTTACATTCCCTATGGTGGCAGGCATCTTTCATTAAGGCGTCAGAGCGTTACCAACGTTATGTTGTCATGGCTCATCTTTCATAGTCGATGCTTATCTGGTGGCTGAAACTAGCCGCAGATAAAGAGTGTGAAGTTGATACCATGGAGTGGAGTGACGTGCAGGCAGGAGATTCGCTCTATGCAGGGTTGTGAGATGAATTCAAACCGGCTGTCAGCGCCAGTGATATTTGAAGATTCGTCCGGTTGTTATCCAGTGTGCATTAAAAACCCAGACATTATGGACATTACAACGGCTTCCATAACAGGGAGGAGCCTGTTTATTAATCCGGGCGTAATGACTCACCTTTGTGGGCTTTTTCCCGTCGTGCTTTTAACGTTGAAGGCATTTTCTGCCTGCCGATTCAGGACAGCGACAAAAGCCATATCAGACTATTGGTCAATGATGACCAGCGTCTGGAGTAGATGATAAGCCAAATGGATAAACTGGAATATGTGATGAAAGTGCAACGTAATCAGTCCAATCCGACGATGTTTAACAAGAGTACGGTGTTTTTTCAGTAAGTCATTCGTCTTCTGAATCAGGTGTAAGTATCTTTACAGAACCATTCTGGCAGTGCGTAACATAATCTGCCGGTAACGGACGATCGCTAATCAGAACGTCAAATGCAGAGATCGGTGCGAGGCTGGCAGAGGCCACTTCATCGAACAACGCGTGGCGGGCGAGCAAAATTTTCCGTAGTCCACGGTTCATCGCTTTACGCTTAGTGGCAAGATCTTCAGGGTTAAACCAGCTGACGCCAAAGTGATTATGCACACCGCTTGCGGAAATAAATATTTTTCGCGGATTGAGAGAGTCTAATGGCGAAGAGTTACTGGCATCGTAAAAAGCATCACTTCTGGCACGATACGTACCACCACAAAGTATTGCTGTCACATTAGGTTTTTCATTCAACGCAACAAAGACGCGATGTGAGTAACAGATGCCGGTGAAGGTGATTGCATCCGGGATCATGCTTATAACGAGCGGTATCTCCTGGCCATTATCAAAGAAGATCAGATCATTTTCATTAACCATTCCGGCGGCCAGAATTGCAATAGGTAAGTCATCACGATGATTTCTCGGAACGTCCAGGATGACTGGCATCGATGGTGCGGGTTTATGCACCATTACAATATAGCCACCCAGTAGGGTCAGTGGCAGAGGTTCATCTTCCTGATGGAGATCGCGACGAATAGTCATTACAGAAACTTCCAGCATTCGTGCCGCGTCTTTCAAATGGATTCTGTCGGTTTTCTTAAGTATTTCAATCAAACGTCGGATACGCTCTTTTTGCTTCGTTTCCATCAACTCTCTCCGTAAAAATGTTATAAAAATAACATTATGGCATTAGTAAACATTGTTTTAGTTACCATACTATACGACCGACCCTTTGAAATGAAAAGGGTATAGACTGCTGAATTTTCGGTATTAATCCTGTTAGATTGCTTATGATTAGATAGTGTTGGCCTGAGTGATAAGACTGGAAGTCTATTAAATAAACATCGGGTTGATGTGCTAATCGCGATCTCAGTCACAAATGATGCAAAAGTAACATGCTAATGTTATTTAAATACCATTTTTATGCGAAAGTTTATAAGAGGTAGTGAAATGGACATTGCAGTTATTGGTTCCAATATGGTGGATCTCATTACTTACACTAATCAGATGCCTAAAGAAGGAGAAACTCTGGAAGCACCTGCCTTCAAAATCGGATGTGGTGGGAAAGGTGCTAATCAAGCGGTGGCGGCGGCTAAATTGAATTCAAAAGTCCTGATGCTGACTAAAGTAGGTGATGATATTTTTGCGGATAATACTATTCGTAATCTCGAATCATGGGGAATTAATACCACTTATGTTGAGAAGGTCCCCTGTACCAGCAGTGGTGTTGCACCGATCTTTGTTAATGCCAACTCGAGCAATAGTATTTTAATAATTAAGGGGGCGAATAAATTTCTTTCCCCGGAAGATATCGATCGAGCGGCAGAAGATCTGAAAAAATGCAAATTGATCGTTTTACAACTGGAAGTTCAACTGGAAACAGTTTACCACGCGATTGAGTTTGGTAAGAAAAATGGTATTGAAGTGTTATTAAATCCAGCTCCGGCATTGCGTGAGTTAGATATGTCTTATGCCTGCAAATGTGATTTCTTTATCCCGAATGAAACAGAACTGGAAATATTAACCGGTATGTCGGTTGATACTTATGATCATATTCGTTTGGCCGCACGTTCGTTAGTTGATAAAGGGCTGAACAATATTATTGTTACCATGAGCGAAAAAGGCGCATTATGGATGACCCGTGATCAGGAAGTCCATGTTCCTGCATTCAAAGTAAATGCTGTTGATACTAGTGGCGCTGGTGACGCATTTATTGGTTGCTTTTCCCATTATTATGTTCAAAACGGTGATGTTGAAGCCGCTTTGAAAAAAGCCGCTCTCTTTGCCGCTTTCAGCGTCACAGGGAAAGGTACGCAATCATCTTATCCGAGTCTTGAACAATTTAATGAATTTTTAACCTTAAACGAATAATCATCCTGCACAGTTAAAGGTAGCACTATGAACGATAAAAACATCATTCAGATGCCTGATGGGTATCTGAATAAGACTCCCTTGTTCCAGTTTATTTTGTTATCGTGTTTATTCCCGCTATGGGGATGCGCAGCTGCATTAAATGACATATTAATCACTCAATTCAAAAGTGTATTTTCGCTAAGTAACTTTGCTTCAGCATTGGTGCAGAGCGCATTTTATGGAGGTTATTTTTTGATTGCAATACCAGCATCCCTTGTGATTAAAAAGACCAGTTATAAGGTGGCAATTTTAATTGGCCTGACGCTGTATATTGGTGGTTGTACACTTTTTTTCCCTGCCTCGCATATGGCAACCTACACTATGTTCCTTGCAGCTATTTTTGCGATTGCGATTGGCCTGAGTTTCCTTGAAACTGCAGCGAACACATACAGTTCAATGATCGGTCCAAAAGCCTATGCCACATTGCGGCTCAATATCAGCCAGACCTTTTATCCGATTGGTGCTGCGTCTGGTATTTTATTGGGCAAATATCTGGTTTTCTCCGAGGGGGAAAGCCTTGAAAAGCAGATGTCAGGAATGAACGCCGAGCAAATTCACAACTTTAAGGTGCTGATGTTAGAGAACACCCTTGAACCGTATAAGTATATGATTATGATTCTGGTTGTGGTCATGGTGTTGTTCCTTTTAACCCGCTTCCCAACCTGTAAAGTGGCACAAACAAGTCACCATAAACGCCCGTCAGCAATGGATACGCTGCGCTATCTGGCTAAAAATTCGCGCTTTCGTCGTGGTATTGTGGCTCAATTCCTTTATGTGGGTATGCAGGTCGCAGTATGGTCATTTACCATCCGTCTGGCGCTGGAGTTGGGCGATATCAACGAACGTGATGCTTCAAACTTCATGGTCTATAGCTTTGCCTGCTTCTTTATTGGCAAGTTTATAGCCAACATCCTTATGACGCGTTTTAATCCGGAAAAAGTATTGATTCTCTATTCCGTTATAGGGGCGCTGTTTCTGGCATATGTTGCACTGGCTCCAAGTTTCAGCGCGGTCTATGTCGCCGTCCTGGTAAGTGTTTTGTTTGGCCCTTGCTGGGCGACGATCTATGCAGGAACACTGGATACAGTTGATAACCAACATACAGAAATGGCAGGAGCAGTCATTGTTATGGCTATTGTCGGTGCCGCGGTGGTTCCGGCAATTCAGGGATATATTGCAGATATGTTCCACTCACTACAGCTTTCATTCCTGGTTTCTATGCTCTGCTTTGTCTATGTCGGAGTCTACTTCTGGCGTGAAAGCAAAGTACGTACCGCACTGGCTGAAGTCACAGCGTCCTGAGGAGAACCGTTATGAGTACGCGTATTAATTTGTGGCGGGCGCTTTTTGGCGAGAAACCTCGTATCTTGCTGGAAAATAGTGATTTTACTGTCACGTCTTTTCGCTATGACAGTGGTGTCGAGGGGCTTAAAATTGCAAACAGTCGTGGACATTTGATTATTCTTCCCTGGATGGGGCAGATGATTTGGGATGCGCAATTTGATGGACACGGCCTCACCATGTGCAATATGTTTCGCCAGCCTAAACCGGCGACAGAGGTGATAGAGACCTATGGTTGTTTTGCCTTTCATTCAGGTTTGCTGGCTAATGGCTGCCCATCTGCGGAAGATACTCATCTGCTACACGGTGAAATGGCCTGTGCCGCGATGGATGAAGCATGGCTGGAATTAGACGGAGATATGTTACGCCTTACCGGACGTTACGAGTATGTAATGGGTTTCGGTCATCATTATCTGGCTCAACCAACAGTGGTCCTTCACAAATCCTCTACACTGTTCGATATTAAGATGGCCGTAACCAATCTGGCTTCTGTAGATATGCCACTACAATATATGTGCCACATGAATTATGCATATATACCAAATGCTACATTCAGCCAGAATATCCCGGACGAAATATTAAGATTGCGTGAATCAGTGCCTTCGCATGTTAATCCCACCGCTCAGTGGCTGGCGTTTAATCAACGGATTATGCAGGGAGAAGCCTCTCTGTCGACGCTGAATCAACCGGAATTTTATGATCCAGAAATTGTCTTCTTTGCAGACAAACTGGACGCTTATACAGATCAGCCAGAGTTTCGCATGATCTCTCCCGATGGCACTACGTTTGTTACTCGTTTCTACAGTGCTGAACTAAATTATGTGACACGCTGGATTCTTTATAATGGAGAGCAACAGGTAGCCGCCTTTGCATTACCTGCAACCTGTCGGCCTGAGGGGTATCTTGCCGCGCAACGTAATGGCACGCTGATTCAGGTTGCACCGCAGCAAACGCGCACTTTTACAGTCACCACAGGAATTGAATAACCACTTAAGGCCTGAACAGCGGCGCGCTTATCGTTAAGGTAAGCGCGTTTTTTTACCAGCCAGGACAAGACTATGATAGCGTTGCCCTTATAGACGATCACATTATCGTCCACTCCAAATTTGCGCAACTACTGTAGAGAGGTGTACTCCACAGCTTCTTTGAGGATCTCAACTTCCATTGTTTTCTTACCGAGCAAGCACTGCAACTCTTTTATTTATTTGTAGTGGTCAACAAAAACTGGTCACAATTTCAGTTTTTTTCCAGTATCTATTTTCCGATTCGTTCGGCGGTAATCCACCGTTATATTCATGAGGCCGGAGTGCACTATAAAAGTGTATGCGTAAACCGATTGCTGTATGTAGCCATTAAGCCAGTATTGGTAACATAGGTACCCACCTTTTCAACTAGTGGACACCTGTTATGCGTAAGCGCCTCATCTGAACCGTCTGGTTTGTTACCTCCGGCTCCACAAAAATAATGTCCTTCATTTTTTTAATGGACATTATCGTATGAAACACCGGACCTGGATCACTGAAGCTTTACGTCTTCACTTTGAAGAACATTTACCCCGGATTGTGGCTGGACATCGCTTGGGCGTACCAAAATCAACAGTTTGTGATATGTTCGTGCGCTTCCGCAACGCTGGCCTTTCATGGCCTCTGCCCGCAGGTATGTCGGAGCGGGAACTTGATGCCTGCCTTTACGGAGAATTCTCCACGGTACCAGCCGTACGTCCTGAAAGCACCGTTGTATCCGAAGCCCCCGTGGTAAAAAAACGCCCCCGGAGGCCCAACTTCCCTTATGAGTTTAAAATCGCCTTAGTGGAGCAGTAACTGCAACCGGGGGCCTGTGTGGCACAGATTGCCCGTGAAAACGGAATCAACGATAACCTGCTCTTCAACTGGCGTCATCAATACCGGAAAGGTGGCCTGCAGCCTTCCGGGAAAAATATGCCGGCACTGCTTCCCGTGACATTAACGCCGGAGCCGGATAATAAAATCCCGGCCCCCGCACAGGAACCAGAGCAGATAAATACACCGTCCGACCGTCCGTGCTGTGAGCTGGTTCTGCCAGCCGGAACTCTCAGGCTGAAAGGTGAACTGACACCGGCGTTATTACAGACACTTATTCGCGAAATGAAAGGGAGCAGCCACTGATGATATCTCTCCCTGCCGGTTCGCGTATCTGGCTGGTTGCCGGCATCACCGACATGCGAAATGGCTTTAACGGCCTGGCCTCAAAAGTTCAGAACGTTCTGAAGGATGACCCGTTCTCCGGGCATCTGTTCATCTTCCGCGGACGCCGGGGAGATATGGTAAAGCTCCTGTGGGCAGATGAGGATGGTCTGTGTATGTTCATAAAACGCCTTGAACGTGCTCGCTTCGTCTGGCCGGTCACCCGCGACGGAAAGGTTCACCTTACTCCGGCTCAGTTATCCATGCTTCTTGAAGGCATCGACTGGAAACACCCGAAACGAACGGAACGCACTGGAATCCGCATATAACCCGTTGTAAAGTGAGGATATGGACACCTCACTTGCTCATGAGAATGCCCGCCTGCGGGCACTGTTGCAGACGCAACAGGACACCATCCGCCAGATGGCTGAATACAACCGCCTGCTCGCACAGCGGGTGGCGGCTTACGCTTCCGAAATTAAGCGACTGAAGGCGCTGGTTGCAAAACTGCAGCGCATGCAGTTCGGTAAAAGCTCAGAAAAACTTCGCGCAAAAACCGAACGGCAGATACTGGAAGCACAGGAGAGAATCAGCGCACTTCAGGAAGAAATGGCGGAAACGCTGGGTGAGCAATATGACCCGGCACTGCCATCCCCCCTGCGCCAGTCTTCTGCCCGTAAACCGTTACCGGCCTCACTTCCCCGTGAAACCCGGGTCATCCGGCCGGAAGAGGAATGCTGTCCGGCCTGTGGTGGTAACCTCAGTCCTCTGGGATGTGCTGTGTCAGAGCAGCTGGAGCTTATCAGCAGTGCCTTTAAGGTTATCGAAACACAACGTCCGAAGCTGGTCTGTTGCAGGTGCGACCATATCGTGCAGGCTCCGGTGCCTTCCAGACCCCTTGAGCGCAGTTATGCCAGTCCGGGGCTTCTTGCCCACGTTGTCACCGGAAAATATGCGGACCATCTGCCGTTATACCGCCAGTCAGAGATATACCGCCGCCAGGGAGTGGAACTGAGCCGCGCCACACTGGGGCGCTGGACAGGTGCCGTTGCTGAACTGCTGGAGCCGCTGTATGACGTCCTGCGCCAGTATGTGCTGATGCCCGGTAAAGTCCATGCCGATGATATCCCCGTTCCGGTCCAGGAGCCGGGCAGTGGTAAAACAAGGACTGCCCGGCTGTGGGTCTACGTCCGTGATGACCGTAATGCAGGTTCACAGATGCCCCCGGCGGTCTGGTTCGCGTACAGCCCGGACCGGAAAGGTATCCATCCTCAAAATCATCTGGCCGGTTACAGCGGTGTGCTTCAGGCCGATGCTTACGGTGGTTACCGGGCGTTATACGAATCAGGCAGAATAACGGAAGCCGCGTGTATGGCTCATGCCCGAAGGAAAATCCACGATGTGCACGCAAGAGCACCGACCGACATAACAACGGAAGCCCTGCAGCGTATCGGTGAACTGTATACCATCGAGGCAGAGGTCCGGGGATGTACAGCAGAACAGCGTCTGGCGGCAAGAAAATCCAGAGCTGCGCCACTGATGCAGTCACTGTATGACTGGATACAGACTCAGATGAAAACACTGTCGCGTCACTCGGATACGGCAAAAGCGTTCGCATACCTGCTGAAACAGTGGGAGGCCCTGAACGTATACTGCAGTAATGGCTGGGTGGAAATCGACAACAACATCGCAGAGAACGCCTTACGGGGAGTGGCCGTAGGCCGGAAAAACTGGCTGTTCGCAGGTTCCGACAGCGGTGGCGAACATGCGGCGGTGTTGTACTCGCTGATCGGCACATGCCGTCTGAACAATGTGGAGCCAGAAAAATGGCTGCGTTACGTCATTGAGCATATCCAGGACTGGCCGGCAAACCGGGTACGCGATCTGTTGCCCTGGAAAGTTGATCTGAGCTCTCAGTAAATATCAGCTGGCGTCAATGGGAAAATGATACGGTTCTGGCGAGCCGCTTACCCGCTGTCCGCACCTTATAAACTTATTTCAACGCCTCCGGCAGCGTCACAATCCACAGTTCACTGTCAGACTCCGGTTTCTCCAGCGGCTTCACTCTGAGGGTCGTTTCAACCTGCTTGTCGTCAAGCGTCAGCTTTCCTTCCGCGTTCACCCGATAATCCTTGAACGTCCTGCCCTTGACCGGATGTTGCATTGCCACCTTCACGCCAAAGTCGTTATCGTTCACCACCGCCAGCGTTTTGCTGTCGATCAGCGCTAACCCTTCAGCCTTCTCCTGCTGCCAGCCCAAGGCGCGTAGATCAGCAACCAGCGTTTTCTGCGCAAGGGTAATGCCGCGTTGTGACAGGGTTTTCTCATCATCAAACTCAGGATACTCACCCGGCTTGTCGAAGCCTGACAGGTCCCTCGCCTTATTGAGATCGACCTTGTAAATCAAATTACGCATTCTGTCGTTTTTATCTCTTCCCTGTTCGATCAGCAGAATGTGCTGGTTATCGAGCGCCACGATGTCTCCGATTTTAGCGTCGCTGTTTTTGCTGTAGGCCGCGCTGTCGATGGGATATCCGTACATTGTGGTTTTTCCGCTTGCCGGTTCGAAACTCACCAGACGCGTAAACAGCGCCTTTTTCTTGCTCTTGCCATCGATATTCAGCGTACTTTGCATTGCGGCAATAATACGCCCGTCCGGCATACGGGTGAGCCCTTCAAAGCCGCGGTTCGCCTGACGCCATTTGAGGATATTTGGCAAACCGCCTGCAATCGCTTTTTCCCCTTCCGCCGCCTGCGGACCGTGTATTGCCAGGATTTTCCCTTTACTGTCGATGTTAATCAGGAAGGGGCCATACTCATCACACAGCCAATAACCGCCTTTACCATCCGGTGTGATCCCTTCCGTATCCAGCCCGCGATTATCCCCCTTCAGCCTCTTTAACGAGTCACTGAAGGCCACCTCATTGGTGGAGCCAATCATGTCGCTTGCCAGCGGCAGACCATTGATCGCGCCTTTATCGTCATGCAGAGGACGGGGATCGATGGCCTCCGCTTTGCCGTTTTGTACATGAATCGTCATCAGCAGCGGCGTGAAATCTGGCGTAACGAAAATTTTGGCTTCGTTTTTCCCCACTTTCGGTGAATCCGCGTTCGGACCGCGATCGGTAATGGTTGCGAATGTCAGAGCATCGCCCTGTTTACCGGTGAACAGCAGACCAGAACCAATCCCAACCGGAAGGCCGTTCGGGAATGCACTGGCAAATGCGCCAGCGTAGTTCACGTGTGTGCCTTCTGGAAAACTGACGACATAACGCTCAGCCGTAGGTTGTACTGCGAGGGCAGAGAAAGAGAGCGCACAACCGATTAGCACAGGTATAATTTTTCTTTTCATATTGTTAGCATCCATCCATAAAGTGAAGCTCACACCATAAAGAAGAAACGTGTCAGGAAAATGACATAGAGTGGCAACATGCGAGGGCCGGAGTGGCCAGAGGAGCGGCTGGCAGAGCTGCTGCCTCCTGAGGGATTTACCTTCTCCGAGTGAGTGATACCAGCCGTCAGGTGTTCGTGCATCGGCCCATAACCTGCTGTCGGGAGTTGAATGCCTGACGACAGGAAATGAGCCAGGCCAGCAACCACGCGGGCTGACAGAGAATCAGAACCTGAATCAGCCCGGAGTCATTCCCGGGGCAGTACTTCATCACCTGCCACCAGTACCGTAAGCGCACCGTGAAGGACGTGGGGTAAAAATTAGTTTACAGATTGAGTGACATTCCAGGGCAACAAGTCTTTCACGCGGTTGGCTGGCCAGGTGTTGATTACACTGATCTCGTGGCGTAGCCACGTTTCTGGCTTGACTCCGTTCAGTTTGCAGGTGACCAGCAGACGGTACATCACTGCCGCACTGTCGCCTCCACCATCAGAGCCGAAGAACTGTTGTTACGCCGCCCCAGTGCAACCACTCGGAGGGCGTTTCCATGGACGATGCCCTGCCATGTGCTGACGTAGGTAAAATCAACTTTCTACAGTTGACCAGGACGTCCACAAACAGACGGTTTACGAGGTCGCTTGCGGCAATGGCTTTCCGGCTGACGATAGTGCGGATCTTTTAACTCCGGAGAACGCCGGCAACTTCCATAGCCGCCATAAGATGCGCCACTGTACATCTGTTCCCCCTGACTCCTTCCCGTCATAACAGGCACTGACACTTACGTACGCCGTATACACGCTGGTTTCCATCGCACACGCGTATCTCTCTCTTCAGCCAGTGATCAGTAAGCGTTGTCAACGGAGCACCGTATTGACGCTTATTTATTAGTGAGTACTACGTTCCATGGCAGGAGTTCGTCAACTCGGTTGGAAGGCCATTCCGGCAGTACGCTCAGGATATGGCGCAGATACGCTTCTGGATCGATACCATTCAACCGGCAGGTGCCGATCAGCCCGTACAACAGTGCACCACGCTCGCCGCCGTGATCGCTGCCGAAAAACATAAAGTTTTTCTTCCCGAGGCAGACTGCACGAAGCGCTCTTTCCGCAGCATTATTATCCGTCTCCGTCAGACCGTCATCACTGTAATAACAGAGGGCATCCCACTGATTCAGTACATCGCTAAACGCTTCGCCCAGTCTGGATTTTTTCGACAGCGTACCATTCTTCTCCACCATCCATTCATGCAGCGACGTCAGTAACACTTTGCTTCGCTGCTGCCTGACGGCAAGACGCTCTGACTCCGGTAATCCCTGTATTTCATCCTCGATGGCGTACAGTTCACTGATGCGCTTCAGGGCTTCTTCTGCTGTCGCACTTTTGCTGCTGATGTATACATCGTGGATTTTTCGCCGGGCATGGGCCCAGCACGCAACTTCTGTCAGTGCACCACCTTCACGTTCTGCACTGAACAACCTGTCGTAACCTGTGAACGCATCCGCCTGCAGGATACCCCGGAAGGGGCAGAGGTGTTGCTCCGGGGGGTTCCCCTGCCGGTTCGGCGAGTACGCGAACCAGACCGCTGGAGGAGATGACGACCCCACATTGCGATCATCCCGGACATACGTCCAGATACGCCCTGTTTTCGCCTTTTTCTGACCCAGTGCCAGTACCTTTACCGGTGTGTGTTTACCGGTGTGTCATCAGTGTGAACCTTGCGGGTGTTCATTACATAACGGTACAGGGCATCATTCAGCGGCGTCATTAACTGGCAGCACGCGTCAACCCAGTTGGAGAGTAAGGCCCGGCTCAGTTCGACACCCTGGCGGGCAAAGATTTCACTCTGACGATACAGTGGCAGATGTTCGCAGTATTTTCCCGTTAACACGCGGGCAAGTAATCCGGGGCCCGCGATACCACGCTCTATCGGGCGGGACGGCGCCGGTGGCTTCAACAATACAGTCACATTTTGTACAGACTTTTTTTACCCGTTCTGTGCGGATCACTTTCAGGGCACTGCTCACCAGTTCCAGCTGTTCAGCGCTGACTTCCCCCAGATAATCCAGCTCACCGCCACACTCCGGGCAACAGCTTTCTTCTGGCTCCAGGCGGTTTATTTCGCGGGGCAGATGCGCCGGTAACGGGTGACGATGACGCGACTGTTGCAACTGGCGGGGAAGCTGCGGGTCATCCTCACGCCCACTGTAACGATCGCTTTCCTGTTCGCGTTGTTTCAGTTGGGCTTCAGCCTGTTCAACCTCACGCTGCAGTTTTTCAGAACGGGTACCGAACAGCATCCGGGGCAGTTTTTCTATCTGAGCCCGCAGATGTTCTATTTCCCGTTCATCTTCTTCGATCTTTTCTTCGACACGTGTCAGTGCAGAACGCAGGAAGGCCTCCGTCTCTTCAACCAGACTCAGTTGCTGGTCTTTCTGACGGAGGGCTTCAGTCTGCTCAGAGAGCAACATTTCCAGCTCTGCGATGCGAATGAGGTATTTCTGACTCATGACCGTTTTTATAATGCGGTCAGGAGTTTTTTACAACATTGTCAGTGAGTTAAGGCGGGATGTTTTTGGCTGACGCCAGTCCAGCTTATCGGGGAGCATTGCCAGCTGCGAGCGGGTAATGGATATCTTACCGTCACGCACCGCAGGCCAGATAAACTGGCCTTCCTCCAGACGTTTGGTGAACAGGCACAGACCATCAGCATCAGCCCACAGGATTTTAATCGTGTCACCCCGTCGGCCACGGAAGATGAACAGGTGACCGGAGAAGGGGTTCTCATCCAGCACATGCTGTATCTGCTCTCCCAGACCGTTGAAGAATTTACGCATATCGGTAACGCCGGCAACGAGCCAGATGCGGGTACCTGACGGGAGTGAGATCATCGTCCCCTCCCGGTCAGTTCACGGATCAACACCGTGAGCAGCTCTGGTGAAGGATTTTCCAGTGTCATTTTACCGTTATGGAACTCCACATGGCAGGAAGCTGCACAAGCAACTGATAATTCCTCCGGAGCAGGAGCATCTGTAGCACAGCGCGGGGTGTCGATAAGTTCCACTGGAACCAGAGTCGGAGAGGCCGGAAAAGATTGTGGTACGGTAGGGCCTACAATAGTTGGAGGCATTCTACGAGAAATACGTCCTTCTCTTTGCCAGAGGCGTAGCCATTTAAAAATCAGGTTGTTATCAACGCCATGTTCCCGGGCCAGTTGTGCAACATTGGCATTTGGTTTCGAAGCCAGTTCAACCATATGAAGCTTAAATTCATTAGAAAATATCCGGCGGGTCCCAGAGCGCCAGTCTGTAGGTTTATCCATCAATAGAACTCCGTCTAATTTAGAAGGAGCTCTAATTTAGTCTGCAAGGATCAGGAGTTACAGACGGCATTGGCTTTACGCTTACGATAATTCGTGCATTTAAGAATACATATATGTTCTGTCAACCAGAACTGTTCCGTCCACGAAATCAGGGAGATAGCTATCAACAGATAATCAGCCTGTTTAAGGCTGAAGACCCGGCGGCTCTCCGCCGGGCCGCTCTGTCAGAAGCGATAGCTTATACCCAGTGAATAACGATAATCTTCGTCGTATGCAGTACCACTTGAGCGTTCCAGTGTGCCATAAAGATTAAGATTATCCGGCATCTTATACTGTGCGCCAATACCATAAGAAACCCAGGAACCATCAACGTCAGTATTGAAATCGCGCGTCACATTGCCAAATGAGGCCTTATAGTCGGCATTTCCCTGGAATTCATGATTGACGGTGGCATGGGCATAAACGTTTCCGGCACCTTCAGCAAAATCAAGACCGGTACGTATACCAGCACGACCAACCAGCGTCCTGAAATCTGACTGGCTGATCCTGACATGGTTTTCACCTGTAAAATCGTCACCTTTCACCACACCCCAGTCGAGTCCTGCCAGAGGTTCAAGATAAAACTCTCCGACCGCTTTCCAGTGGTAACCAGCCTCAGCTGACAGTCCATATGCCGTGTTATCATAAGAGCCCCTGAAAGTGCTGGTATCACTGTATGACACGATATCTGTTGAAAGACGACCGATACGTCCCATTACGTCAATATAGCCACCATTTTCAAAGAAGCCGGAAAGATAGGCCGCCACAGAATAACTACCGGAATCCGCGTAACCATTAGAAAATGAACCGTGACCGTCCGTGTAGCTCAACGCCCCTCCAACGAGCCAGATATTGTTGAGCCGATAATCGCCTCCAACCTGAATTGAAGTTGTTTTGAACTTTATCGATACATTGTCATTATCGAAAGCACTGTTATAGCCATAAACACGTGCCCATGAACCTGCGGTGTCAGGAGAATTGCGTAAGTCTCCAAGACGTTGGTTAATATGACTGGTTTCATTACGCCACTGGACAAGTGTCATCGCGTTATAATTGTTAAACACATCAAGTGACTGATTAGCCTTACGCGATGTTATGTTCCCCTGTGCATCCGCTGTCCAGGCATCTGATATGGCACCTGAACGTCCGTTCAGGGTATAAGAACCGGCATCCTGGTTAGTAATATTAAGAGCACCGGCCATGGCAGATGACGCTGCCGTGGCATCTCCATATCGGTCATTGGCACTTGCGGACATATTGACAAGCAGATTGCTGATTTTATTATCCGCAATGCGGACTGTGTCCTCGTTATGCAGAAGTTCATTAACCGTAATGGAAGAATCATTACCGGTCAGCTCTGATACGTGGATTTTCGAACCCGCCTGAAGATCGACATCAGTGTGCTGTAAATCAATGCTCCCGGAAGAAGCATTAACATCTCCACGAAGCGAGGCGGACAATCTTGACGTTTCATTTAATGAAGACAACGCCAGTTTACCCTGCTCGCCCAGGAAAACAGATTGCGCTCCCCCTGATAATATAGCGCTGTCGGCTTTAATCCCGATAGTGCTGTTTTTCTGCCCTGCAACCGCGGCATCACCACCAGATATCTGAACAACAGGACCAGTAATACTGACACTTTTTTCGACGGTTGTGGATGAACCGTCAGTCATCCCAACATTAATACCGTTTGTTGCGCCATTAACAGACACCACACCGTCTGAGGAAGCAACAGTAACTTTACGGGAACCCTTATACTTGTTATCAGCAGCATCTTTCACATCAATAGCTGAAGCAGCATCAGACTGTATGCTGATATCGTGACGGCTTTTCAGGTTTACAGCAAGGTCGGTGGCTCCGCTTTCAGGTTTATTATCAACCCAAACGCCCAGCGATTTATGAGACAATATGTTGATTGTGTCAGCTTCAATATTTAGTTCAGGAGAAGAAGTTTTATTAGTACCATAAGACTGTACCCCGACAGCTGCACCATCCGTAATGACGGAAACAACTCCACTTGCTTTGACGGTAAGGTTGGCATCAGTAACCTTATCTGAATTAGTTTGTTGCAGATATAACCCATTGCCGGTGGCATTAATGTACAAATTGCCTATATCAAGAAAATCAATCCGTCCGCCCAGAGCCTGAACAGCACTGCCCTTATATTGGCTGGATTCAGTACCTATAAGAATGTTATCAACATTCTTAAACTGAATTTTCCCTTTACTCCACCAGTTCGCAATCGCCAGTCCACTCTTCGTTCGTGGAGAATTATCGAACGTTATTTTTCCGAAATCGCTGATAATGAAATCAGATGATGTGGCGGATTGCAATTTAATGACACCATTATCAACTTTTTCATTAGTAGCCCCATCAAACAGAATATTCTCTGCACCAGTGCTTCCTTTCCAGTGTACTGTTGTACTACCTGGCTGATAGTCCTCACTCAGCACAGTATGTGCATCGCTGAATACTTTTGACTCTGTCAGACTGGCCGCATATACCCCATGTTCGTAAACTATCAGCTGCGAGGCCACGGCAATTGCTATATAACTCTTTTTCATTTTTCTGACTCCTGTGATTATTTCATTGCCCTTTATTTATCGCCCGTTCCCTGCGGGAGAGTATTAGTCATTGACTTCAGTGCCGGCATAATCGGATTGTCAGTTACTGCAGGCAGCCGTAACTGCCTGCAGGCGTTCAGTACAACCGGATTAACGCCGGCTGCTTTCTGACTTACCAGGTTACGTTAATACCCACAACACCCTGCAGCGGGTTCTCAACATCATCTCCTTTGGTGTAGTCCAGGCTTGCATATGCTCCCATGTTTCTGGTGATATCAGCCTGTACACCTGCACCCACGCGGAACGCTGCACCGTCAATGCTGGCATTGACAGACTCACTATTCAGACGCACTTTGTTGCCATCAGAGAATTCGTTCAGTGCAGCCAGATTCAGGTAAGGTTTAACGGTCGCGTTGCCCACAGCGAAGTCATAGCCCACACGCGTACCGG
>OLHG01000797.1_pt1 | contig 21387 bp, 30 predicted proteins | sample 1605971 | NCBI WGS metagenome assembly OLHG01 (sample SAMN03283289) | human gut metagenome | biome: human-associated habitat; material: feces | host: Homo sapiens | place: Peru | collected 2012 | reverse complement strand
TAGAAAAAGAAGAGAACACCATAAGTATTAACCACGCCAACATTATATACTAGTTTAGATATCATAGTCAAGGAAAATATGACTATTTTTTTAATATCTTTGTAAAGTCTTTATTTATAAGTGTTTATAAGATTTTTATATACAATACAATTGTATGTAAAAAGCAAGAATCGTTCTTGCTTTTTAATTATTATATTTTAATCATCTATTATAATATTTTTATCATATTTAACTTTCTTTAATGTTTTTTCTAAATTATTTATAACATGACGTTCTCTTCCTATCATAGATTCATTAGTTATCATAATATCTTTATCAAAATCTAATTCATTAATAAAATTCTTATACAGTTCATTTAATAGTTTCATACCTTGATAAAAGTAATTAATTTCTACAGTACTAATATAATTTACATTACCATATATTTTATGATAATTAAAATAGCTAATACATCCAACAATCGTTTCCTTATCAATATTATTTTTTATTGTACCTATAAAATACTTATCGGTATGTAAATGCCACTGAAGATAATGCATACCAAAAATAGTATCATTATCATTCCAAGTAATAAAATTATCATTGATATAATAATTATCAAAAAGAAATTTTCTCATTTTTTCTTTAGTTAAAGATTTCCATGTAATATCCTCTAGTTTAAATTCTTTTATATAATCAAGTACAGTTCTCTTTAAATTAAGTAATTTCTTTTCATTGCAATTTCTAATTACATTATTTGGTAATTCTTTCATTAACTGCCTACTTTCGTATGAGTATTATACTATCATAAAATGTATGTAATTACAAGTAGAAAATAACAAAATAGTTTTAAACGCAGACCTTAGGCTGTGTTTAACAGTGAGAGACTACAGGCTCGAACTGAGAATAAAAAGAAAAAGAAGATTACTCTTCTTAACCCATAATTAACTTACCAAGATATACTCCTAATATAATACATATAATTATTATTAGTATTGTATATAAAATTTTAGATATTTCATTTGTTTCTTCATTCATACTATTACCTCTATTCTATATATTTATTTTTTAATTTAATAGTTACTGTATCGGTAATTGTTTCACCTTCAGGTATACTTTGTTCATATACATAGCCATTACCTTCAAGTATATAACTAACTCCCATTAATCTAAGGATGTTATCGGCTTCTTTATAAGAATAACCATTTAAATTAATCATTTTATTATCATAGTTATTAGTCTTTAGTACTACTAAATCATCTTCATATATAATATTATTAGTACTAGGATATTGATTAATAACTTTAGTACCATCTCCAATTACAAGTACTTTAATATTTTTATTCTCTAGATAAGTCTTAATATCTGAAACATTCTTGTTATAAAAAGATTCCACTGTGTATGATTTCTTTTCATTGTCTTTCTCTTCAATATTTAAATATTTGGTAATATTTTGTTCTACTTCTTTTACCATTGGAGCTAGATAGTTGGTACCATCTTTTGGTCTTTTAATCGCAGTATATAGTATTATTTCGGGGTCGTTTTCTGGGAACATACCGGAAAATGAATATATGTAATCTGATGAACCACTCATATATTTGCCTTTGGTATAATCAAATATTTGAGCAGTACCAGTCTTTCCTATTAGGCTATAGCCATCCATATGGTAAGCATAACCAGTTGAATTAGTATTATCGCCATTTATAACACTAGCCATTAATTGTTTCATTTTTTCAATAGTAGCAGAGTTTGCTATATTTTTAACTTCTGTTTTTGAGTTTTGTTCAAGTACTTTACCGGTGGTAGGATTTTTTATTTTGTCTACTACAAAGGGTTTTAACATAGTACCATTGTTGGCAATGGATGTTAGAGCTTCAAGATGCTGAATTGGTGTTGTTGTTATACCTTGGCCATAACCAGCAGTAGCAGCCTCTATTTGATATTTATAATTTATGTTACCTGGTTCTTCTCTTTTTAGAGTAAAGCCTGTCTTAGAGCCAAAGCCATATTTTTCGTAGCAGGCTCTCAAATCTTCTTTAGTTATTACTGATTCTACTATGTTGGCAACCGCTATGTTGGAGGAAAGGGCAAAGCCTTGGTCGTAAGTAATATTACCCCATCCTTCTTTTCTCCAGTCGGATATTGTTACATCTTTACCACCATTTTCTGAGGTGTAAGTTTTACTACCTGAAGTATATGTAGTATTTCCATCGTAGTTACCAGAGTCAATGGCACACATATAACTAAATATCTTCATTGTTGAACCCGGCTCGTAAGTAAGTGTTACAAGGGGATCAATGTATGAGGTCATATTTCTTAAGTTAGGATCGAAACTTGGTGTACTAGAATAACCTAGGATCTTACCAGTCCTTGCATCCATTGCGGCCATTAGGACCCATTCGGCCTCTGAAGAGTCCTGAGCCTCTCTCACAGCATTATGTAAAAATAGCTGAATATTACTATCGATAGTTAGATAGATATCATTACCATCTTCAGCGGGTTCTACATATTCACGGCCATTGGCAATCTTATAGCCGTATTTATCTTTTTCATAAGTAACAAAGCCTGTCTTACCTTTTAAAGTATCGTTATAGTATTCTTCAATACCCATCTCGCCAGTAATCCAGTTGTTGCCATCCTTATCAGTTTTATTAACCGTGTAACCAATTAAATATGAAGCAAAATCTCCATTAGGATAGTATCTTTTGATATCTTTAGTAAAGTCTATGCCTTGAAGTTCTAGTTTATCTATTTCTTCCTTAGCAAGTTCGGAAAGACCTTTACCAATAGTTCCGAATTCAACTTGATATTTCTTATTTTGAATACCATTTACCAATATTGTTTTTATTTCATCTGATGTTACTCCAAGAGCTGTGGCAAGTTTGGTACTAGTATCATCAACATCCTCAACATAGTCTTTATTGCCATTTGAGTCTACTCTGGTATCGGATAAATAGGCAATAAGGGTATAACTGATGACATCATTGGCTAGGATGTTACCATTTGTATCGTATATTGTACCACGCTTAGGCATTATTACTTCTTCAGTAGTATTCCTGTTTTTGATAAAGGCTGTAATTGTAGAACTACCTACTTTGTAGTCAACAATACATAGGTAACATAATCTGACAATTAATACCAAAAATAAAAAAAAGGTAACAATAATAACAGGTTTACTTACTTTAAACTTACTACTATTAATTTCCTTTTTCATACTAATCACCTTACTCTATTGTTTTAATATTTTCATTATTATAAGATAGACCTAAGTTTTTACTGATTGTTTGAATATTTTCAAGTGATGCCATCTCATTGATTTTCATAGCAAGGCTTTGATTGGTATCTTCTTGTTTTTCTACTTCACTATTCATTTTTTGAAGTTCTATATTCATCTTAGATACTGTTGCACTAGTAAAAACAATTCCTGAAATCAAAAGTGCAATAATAACTAAACAGCTTTTATATAAAAACTTTTCTATCTTAGTTAGCCCTTTCTTTTTCTTTTTTTTCATATTATCAGTCCTTTATTTTTTCTATTACTCTAAGTCTTGATGATCTAGCACGAGGGTTTTCCTCTAGTTCCTCAGTACTAGGAGTGATACTCGCTACCACTTTATACTTAGGCATATACTCTTCTGGAATGAATGGTAATTTTGATAAATTACTATCAACCTTAGAGTATTCATTAAATATTTCCTTTACAATTCTATCTTCTAATGAATGGAAAGTAATAACTGAGACTCTGCCTCCTACTTTTAGGAGCTCAATACTTGATTTAAGTGCTATTTTTAATACTTCCAATTCATTATTTACTTCAATTCTAACAGCTTGAAATGTCCTTCTGGCAGGATGACTATCTTTCATTGCCTTATATGGCATACTCTTTTTTATGATATCTACTAGTTCAAATGTTGTTTCAATGGGTTTAGATTCTCTATCTTTAACTATGTTTTTAGCTATACTAGTAGCATATTTTTCTTCACCATAGTCTCTTATTACTCTAACTAACTCTTCGTAAGAGTATTCATTTACAACATTATAAGCAGAGAATTCTTTAGTAGTATCCATTCGCATATCTAGTTTAGCATCTTTATGGAAACTAAAACCACGATCAGCAATGTCTAGTTGCGGAGAAGATACCCCTAAGTCAAAAACTATTCCATCTACTTCTGTAACATTTCTTTTATTTAATTCTTCTTTAATATAGGCAAAATTTGATTTTATAAGTTCAAAATTACTACCTATTTCTTTTAGCTTCTTTTCGCTATATTCTAAAGCCATATCATCTTGATCAAAGGCGAAAAGGAAGCCCCTTTTTATTCTTTCTAATATTAAACCACTATGTCCCCCGAATCCTAATGTGCAATCAACATATATGCCATCTTCTTTTATATTTAGATTATCTATTGCCTCATTTAGTAATACTGTTTTATGCATCAATATCTAACCCTTCAAATAGATTTTCTGCTACATCACTAATAGCAGATAAGTTATCTTCGATAAGACTATTAAATTTATCAGTAGCCCATATTTCTAGGCGATCATTAACCCCAATAATCGTACATTCTTTCTGTAATCCGGCATAATTAATTAAAGATGATGGTATGTTGATTCTCCCCTGTTTGTCAAATTCGAGTGTACTAGCAGAAGACATAAAAAATCTATTAAATGTTCTAGCATCTTTCTTTGTAAATGGTAGTGTTCTAAGTTTAGATACGATGGCATTCCATTCTTTCATTGCATAGACAAATAGGCAACCATCTAAGCCTCTAGTTACAACGAATTCATTACCGATATCCTCTCTAAATTTAGAAGGTATAATTAATCTTCCTTTTTCATCAATATTATGATGATATTCTCCAATCAACATAATATCCCCCACTTTCTTCCACTTCATGCCACTCTACGATTATATTCTACTATAATAGTTATTGTTTGTAAATATGTTTTTTATAATTTGACACTTTTTTCTGTAAAATGTTTTGTTTCTATCAAAGCCTTAGGTTTTTAGTAATCATTTATAGTCTTATGGTCTATAAATGATGCACCAGTAGTGCCTATTATATATAAGCAAAGAAATATGGACATAAATTAAATATAATAAAAGAAGAAGTTATTTTATTCTTCTTCTTGGACTGCTTAATATATCATCAAAATATTTGGTACTAGTTTTATTAATACCGTATAGTTTATTTTCTTTTATTCTATTTATAATGTTGTCATCTTTAGTTAGTGAGTAGTATGTTTTTACAAATATTTTCTTTATTATATTAAAATATTCTATGACATAACTATCTTTGTGTTCATACATTTTATCATTATAAGATAGTATTTCATCTACAAAGAAATGTGCCTCTAGTTCATTAAACTTATATTTGCCTTTATAGTCTTCTAAATTACTATTATCTTTATTCATAAATAATGTGTTGTCAAACATGCCATCAAGTATCATCATAAGTCTATATTTAGTTATTTCAAGTTCATTTTTTAACTTACCTTCTGGAAGAGTTTCTATTTCTTCACAAAGCAAATAATAATATTTAAGATAAAATTTGTAATCATCCTTGTGATAATTTAAATCAGCACCCATGCTTTCATTGAAACAATAATCTAATTTATAATTAATTAAATAGCGTACTAGTGAGTCATTAAAAAATAAGCTTTTTTGAAAGGGATTATTGTAGATATTTCTTTCATCAAACATATCATTTTGAATATTAAATGGTAATACTTTATAAGTAGAAAATGTTATAAGACTATCACTATATAGTAGTAAATCATATGCACTATCATAATCTAGATTTTCTAAATTAACAAAAAATATTCTTCTGGTAAAGGCATGTTTTTTAATTTGTTTTATTGTTTGCTCCTCTGGCAAATTATTTTTTTCTGTTCTAGCAAATAATAATTCTCTATATAACTTATCATCTTCTTGCAATGATAAATATAACCACTTATAAAGGTCTTTTCTGATTTTAATACCCATAAGTTCAATAACAGAAATATCTGATTCTATTAAAGAATCTATTTCATTTAATATTAGTTCATCAATATCATTATTTTCTAAAATTTTTTCTAAATCTTCGATAGATACGTTATCATCGAGAATAATACTATCTGACGTTAATTCAAAATATTCAATATGATTATTATAAAATGTATCTAGTTCATATTCAAAATCAAAATTATTAATAATTTCTAACTTTTCCTTTTCATTAACATTTAAATTATAAATTATTTTATTTATGATTTTTATTAAGCTTTGTTTTGATACTTCTGCCTTAACTTTTCTATTTTTTAAATTAATCATTATACTTATTAAGATATAATCAAATAGTATTTCCATAAAACCTCCTGCGTTCTTATATATATTATCATTATTTTTTTAATAACACAATAATGTTTTAATAATTTTGTGGTATAATTATAAACGAGATAGAAAAGAAAATATTTTTTAGTAGAAAGGAAGGATATGTTAAACAATGGTGATACTATCAAAGAAAGTATCAAAAAATTGAATAATGAATTTAATAGAATAAAAAGAATGGGATATGTTCCAGAGGTTCATCGTGGATATGGTGGTATTGGTGATACATTTGAAAGATTATTAGGAAAAGAAAAGTCTGATTTTTGTGTACCCGATTATGATGGTATTGAAATTAAAACAAGAAGAAGTTTTAGTAAGGGTTTAATTGGTTTGTTTGGTTCAGTACCTGATGGTGAAGAGCTCTTTGAACTTGATAGACTAAGGGAAAGATATGGATATCCAGATAAAGAAATTAGAAGTGCCAAAGTATTATACTCTGTAGTATATGGTAATATGTTATATCAGGTTGGAACAAAATATTTTTTTAAATTAGATGTTGATAGAAAAGAAGAAAAGGTATTTTTATGTGTATTTGATAAAAACATTAATTTATTAGAAAGAAGGGTATATTGGTCTTTCTTTACATTAAAAAATAAATTATATTGTAAATTGCGATATTTAATGCTCGTAGATGCTTGGACAAATAATATAGATGGAAAAATGCACTATAAATATTACAAGGCTACTTTCTATAAATTAAAAGATATTGACATTTTTATTGATTTGATTGATAAAGGCTTTATAGCGGTTACTTTTAAAATTAGCGTTTACAGAGGAAATTATAGATATGGACTTCCTCATAATCATGGGTTAACTTTTGGTATTAGTAATGAGCATTTGCCTTTGCTTTATGATGAATACAAGTGGTAATGGGACACCTCATTCTCCACTTTTTGTATTTAAATTTTTTAGCTACTAAGTTATTGGCTTGGGATCATGTGGTTACAGAAAATAAATATTAAAAAAGAACTATCGCTAGTTCTTTATTTTTCAATAATGGTCGGGAAGACAGGATTTGAACCTGCAACCCCATGGTCCCAAACCACGTGCTCTACCAAGTTGAGCCACTTCCCGATGGTGGAGAATGAGGGACTCGAACCCTTGACCCTTTGCGTGCAAGGCAAATGCTCTAGCCAACTGAGCTAATTCCCCAAGACAATATAAATTATAACAATAATTTATATTGTTGTCAATATCTTTTAATTAAATTTATTTAGTTTCATATACACTAACTTGTTTTCTATCTTTTCCAAGGTGAGAATACTTAACATATCCAGAAATTTTTGCAAATAGAGTATCATCTGTTCCTCTACCTACATTTGTTCCAGGATGAATTTTAGTACCTCTTTGGCGATAAATGATAGAACCTGCAGTTACATATTCACCATCTGAAGCCTTTGCTCCAAGTCTTCTACCAGCTGAATCTCTTCCATTACTAGTAGATGATTGACCTTTTTTGTGGGCAAATAATTGTATATTAAATTCCATTAATCTATTCATTATTTTCCTCCTTAATTTGTACGTTTTTAGGATATGCTTTTTCTAATTCATATAGATTAGAAATAAGTACATTTATAATTTTCTTGGTAGTAATATCATTTTTAAGTACTTCTATAATTAAACCTCTACTATCATTATAACTAATACTTTGATTATCTAAAGATAATAATATATTAATGGTAGTTATAACCGTACTAGACACTGCAGCACATACAATATCTTTACCAAAATCATCATAACCAGCATGTCCATTGATGATAACTTTATTTACATTATCATCTTTTTTAGTAAGTATTACTTTAATCATAAAATACTCCTTACTTAATTTTATTAATCTCTACTTTAGTATATGGTTGTCTGTGGCCTACTTTTCTTCTAGTAGATCTCTTATTTGGTGTATATCTGAATATAGTTATTTTCTTTTGTTTTCCTTGTTTTACGATAGTACCTTCAACAGTAGCTTCAACATAAGGATTACCTACTACACCATTAGCCATTAAGACTTTATCAAAAACAACTTTATCTCCTTCGTTACCTTCTAGTTTTTCAACATATATTGTAGCACCCTCAGAAACATAATATTGTTTTCCACCAGTTTCAATAATTGCTTTCATTTTCTTACCTCCTTACACTTATTTTTAAGACTCACTCTTAAGGTGTCATTTCTGAGCTTTTACCTTTTCAATGTGGTTGAGTTAACAACTCGAGGTCTTCAAAACAATACAATTTTATCATAAAATAATGCTTAAGTCAAACAAATTAAGGTTTTTTATCAAAAAAATTACTCAAAAAACTTTTTTCTTCAATTATACTATTGTTAACTTTAAATAAATGTGTTTTGTTTTTGTACATTTTGTTTTTATTATTAATTATCTTAACACTTTTATACTTTATATTATATAAATATCTTTCTAAAACAAATTTATTATAGATATATTCTATTTTTTTATAATAATTCCATATATTTTGAAGTAATATAAATACAACCATAACCATTGAATAATTTTTTTCATATATATCGCCTATTAATATCATTGATAAAGTTATAAAGGAAATTAACACCGTTAAATTATTAGAAAGATTTAAATTTAAATGCTTTGAAAATATCAAATTGATGATTTTACTGCCATCCAAAGGAATTATAGGAAGTACATTGAATAAAAGCATACTATTATGATAAGTAAAAAATAAATTATATGTATATTCTCTTATTATTCCATTTCTATATAAAAAAAATATTGTATAAAAATATATTGATTGAAATATAATACCAGATATTGCTATAAGTAAGTCTTTTTCTATTTTAGTATTAACTAAAGTATCAAATTCTGTAATACCGCCATATGGATAAATAGTTATTTTTTTTATCCTGTATTTATATATTGTAGCGGTTATAACATGTCCAAATTCATGAATTATTATAAGTGAAGTAAAAGCGATTAAATTAATAAAATGTCCTGTTAATACCAGTCCAAATGCCATTATAATATATGTATAGTGGAAATCCATTTTATTTAAGAAATTCTTCATAATTTAAATATTTATTATCCTTGCTAAAAACCATATATAAATTTCTTTCTGCCTCTCCAATATATGTTCCCTTTTCTATATAATCATATAATTTTAGCGATGTTGTACTGACATTTCCATACCATATATATACTCCGTTTAAATCTTCTATTATAATTGTATTATTATAGTATTCCTTATTACCAATAAATACAACCATTCCCTCTGTTATTGCTGGTATTAAATAAGATTCTGGTATAGTAAGACTAACCCCATCATGATACACAGATAAATTATCATGGTTTAATTGCTCATTAAATACCTTTTGAGTATCTATTTCTTTTTTTATTGGAAGAATTCCGCCTAAATATTTATTATACACTTTTTTTATTTTAGTAAAAGATATCACATCAGTAAAGACATATTTAGTGATAGTTTCTTTAAAGTCATTGTTATATTTGCACGTAATAGCAGATAAAAAAAATATAACTGCAATTGTCAGGCTTCTTATTCCAAGGCCTTTCAAGTATTTTTTGATATTATTTTTACTATCATTACATTTTTTGTTATTTTTATTAATAATATCTAAATACTTATTTGGATCTATTTCGTTCATATCATCACCAATTTAATATATGAAAAAAAGAAGTAAACTATTACTTAGTATCTTCTTTCTTAATTTTACTCTTTCTTTTTGGAAAGAATCTTTTTGAATTATCATCATATATTTTAACCACAGGTTTTATTGTTAATGGTAATACTATAGTTTTTTCATAATATTTGGCTTGTTCCTCTTTTGACAATTCATCAAATAAATAAACTATAGAAAACTTTATGCTCATTCCCTCATGATAAGAAAGTGGCTGTTCTGCCACATATAAATCATTACCATTATTCCATAGCATTCTTGCCTTTTCTTCTGGCAAAGCTAGAACCTCCTTGCTGGATAAGTTATCTACAGCAACGGTATGCTTTTTACCATTTTTTCCATTAATTGTTTCATATCTAACTAATGGTAAAACCCTTGTATAATAAATTTCTTTTTCCATTTTTTCCTCCTGGTAAGTACTAGTATATCATAAACTTTAATTTTTGTAAATTTTACTTTAAATATTTGATTTTTAATTCATTAATATAATTATTTTCAAAGAATAAATCATTCAAATCTTTTTTATTGTAAACTAAAACCAATGAGTTATTTTCAATATACACTTTTATTATATTATTAAAATCATCAGTTATTCTTTTAACATATTCATTTTTTTTCTTTTCTATATCGTTTTTAGTTAATGATATATTTGTATTTTTGTCAACAACAATTTCATTAGCATTTATCATAATATCATCATTAAAAAGCTTTTCAGCGATGTATTCTTTAGTATAGCTATATTTTAAAAGCAAGTCTTCAGTAGTTAATATTTTATTAGTTTTCAAATCAATATTTAAAGTTAATACATAGCTTCTATTAATATTTTGAATATTGAAGTCCATTTCATAGAATACAGATAAAACCGTACTATTAACTTGTGTTTTTATTAAAGTAGTAACTGTATTATTTGAAGTGTAATCTTCTTCTTTTTTTAGTTCATCATAATATTTGTTAATATAGTCAATAAGTTCAGCTTCCTCATTTTCAAACGTTTTTGTTAAATCACTATCAAGATTTTTAAATGTTATCTTGGAAACATTTATACTGGAATAAACATCACTATAATTACTAAAGATAATTGGAGTTGTTTCTATATAATCTTTAACATTATAATTAATAAATTTATTTGTTTCCTTTTTATCATATCCCTGATACTCAAATAGCTTATATAACCCAACGCCCAACAATATAAGGAAAAATGCACTAAATATTACCAATGCTTTAGCAGTCTTTCCACTCATAACTTTATTATTCATAATATACCTTCTTTCATAATTATTATAATATATTTTTTGGAATTTGAAAAGATATAAAGAAAAAATCTATCTTGTGAGATAGACATACCCTTTATTTTCTTCTAGATTTTTACTATTATTTTGAACAATTACTAATGTAGCTAATACTAAAACTAAATAGAAAATTATTACTCCTTTATTTTTCTTAACAAAACTCATATCTATCACATCTCCTTCTTACATTATTATTCTAACATATACAAATGTTCGTGTCAATATAAAAATGCATTAAATGCGAATATTTGTTTGACATTTTACACTTTATATGTTAATATTATAAATGAAAGGAGACATTATATATGGTCAAAGAAGGAAAATTAACAAAAAGACAGAAAGATATCTTGGAATATATAAAAAAGTTTTCAGCGCAAAAAAAATATCCACCTTCTATTCGTGAAATTGCGGCTAATTTTAGTTTAAGTTCACCAGCTACTGCTCATGTTCATGTAAAGAAACTAATTGAAAAGGGATATTTAAAAAGAGGAAAAGGAAGTAATCACTTATTAGAGTTACAAGTACCTAATGAATTTGAAAATAAAAATGATGATGTGGTAACAGTACCACTTCTTGGTAAGGTAACTGCAGGTAATCCTATTGAAGCAATTGAAACACCTAACGAAGTTATTTCTTTACCTACATATTTACTTCCAAAGAGAAAAGAAGTATTTACTATTAAAGTTGAAGGCGACTCAATGATTAATGCTGGTATTTATAGTAAAGATATAGTAATTGTTGAAAGAGGGGAAAATGCTAAAAATGGTGATATTGTTGTAGCTATGGATGATGAAAATCAAGTTACTATTAAAAGATATTTTAAAGAAAAAGATTATGTTAGATTACAACCAGAAAATGACTATATGTTACCTATTATACTAAAAAATGCTACCATATTAGGTAAGGCTATTGGTCTATATAGAAAATTTTAATAAATAAAAACAGGAATTTGATCCTGTTTTTTATTTATTATCACTAATCATTTTTCTTTTGAATAATATTATGGTTAATATTATTGCTATTACTATATAAATTCCTACTATTAATATTGATGGCAAAATATTATTGTAATTACTATTTAATATATCTTTGGTAATATTTAATGTACTTTCAAATGGTAGTATATGACATATTGTACTAAAGGTACTGCCAACCATATCTGTAGTAAAATACATACCGCTGGTAAATGCTACTAATTGAACTATAATACTTGAAATTCCGGATGATGATTTTTCTGTAGTTATGGTTCCTATTAGAATACCTAATGAAATGAATAATATTGATATTGGAATTACTGCTAAAATTGTATATATAGCATTACTGCTAAATTTTAATCCAAGTATAATTGCTGTTATAAAAAATAATATATTTTGTATTAATATTAAAGGAATTACTGATAATATATATCCTAAAATGTAATTAATACTCTTCATTGGACTCACTCCGAGTCTTGCAGTAAGTGATGAACATCTATCCTTCGCTACTAAGGATGCTGTAAACATTGTTATAAATGCTAAACTAAATATAATTATTCCTGGAGTGAAGTTTTCTATATTATATATTTCGTTAGGTATTTTAAACTGCTGAAAAATGTATAAAAGAAATAATGGTAAAATGACAGCAAATATTATACTAATTGGATCTCTTACTATTTCTTTGAAGTTTCTTTGAGCAAAAATTATAGTTCTCATTAATTATCCTCCTCTATTGTTTTTATAAAAGCATCTTCAAATGTTTTGGCTTTCTTCTTTTTTATTAGTTCTTTAGCAGTACCTAGTTCTATTAATTTTCCTTTATTCATTATTCCTATTCTGTCAGATAATTTTTCAGCTTCTTCCATATAATGAGTGGTAAGAATTATTGTAGTATTTCCTTTTAGCGATTCGATAATATTCCATAAATCATGTCTTGATATTACATCAAGGCCAAGTGTTGGTTCATCTAAAAATAGTATTTTAGGAGAATTTATTAATGATATCGCTATTGATAGTTTTCTTTGATAACCACCTGATAAAGTCTTAGCTTTTTGTTTTAATACATCATCTAATTTAAATATCTTTACTAATTCATTAATTTTTTCTTCTTTATTTGTAATTTGATAAATGCCAGCCATAAAATATAGATTTTCAATAACTGTTAAGTTTGGTGCTATTGCGGTTTCTTGAGGTGAAATGTTGATTATTTCTTTAATTTTAGCTGAATCTTTTGTTAAGTCAAAATTGTTTATTTTAACTTCTCCACTAGTAGGTAATATCAATGTTGATAGCATTTTGATTGTTGTCGTCTTTCCTGCTCCATTTGTACCCAAAAGTGAGAATAATTCTCCAGATTTTATTTCTAGATTTAAGTTATTTACTGCATACTTTTCTTTATATTTTTTTGTTAGATTATTTATTTTTATCATCATTTCCTCCGAGTATATTATTTGTAACATCTTCTATTACCTCAGATTTTACTAAGGCTATTCCTTTTTTCGCATCTGCTAGTACTATAAGAGAATCGCCCGGTTTTATGTCAAAGATATCTCTTACTTCTTTTGGTATTACTATTTGCCCCTTTTCCCCCACTCTGCTTATTCCCATATATTTATTCTTATTCATATATTTCACTCCTCTCTTGTTATACAAGTTATACTTTTTATACTAATTATACTTCTATATCAAATAAAAGTCAAATAAAAAGTAGATTATTTCTACTTTATAATTTTAATTAGGTATGAATTTTTTTAATAAGTAAATTGACATCTGATATTGTTACATTAGAAGTATCCTCTTCGCCTAATATGTTAACCATAACTTGTAACTTTGTTAAGGTATCAAATTTGAAGAATGTTACTTGAGAAAAATGCATAATTTTTCCTTTCCCTATTGGCAATTGAAAAGATAAATCTTTAATTGCTGAACCGGCTTCATTTTTTAGACAAAATGCTGCTTCATGATCTTCGTCAGCATTTTCTATTAAACCAGTTAATGTTATTTCATATATGCCTGGTTCTATTTCTATTTTGGATTCACTAATAATAGAAATGTATTCTGATTGATTTGGTATTAGCTAGGGGGCTTGAATTATCATTTCACCAGTAACATTTGTATCTGCAAATCCAGTAAAAAATATGCCTTCATTCGATGATGCTATCAATGGTCTTAGTTCACCTTGAATACCTCTTTCTCCACGTGGTCCTCTAGGGCCAATCGGACCGACAATTTGGCAGCAGCTCAATATTTTATTTCTTAATTCTAACTTTTCTTTTAACTCGTCGATGCTTTTTGATAACATAAAAAATACCTACTTTATATACTTATATGAAGAAAGTAATTTTATTGCTTAAACAGTTTATTTAGTATTTTCTTTATGTAAGTAACAGCCTTTATCATGAGAATAGATAATACCTATTGCTTGGAGATAGGAATATATTGTAATGCTTCCTATAAATGTCATTCCTCTTTTTTTTAAATCTTTAGATATTTTATCTGATAAAGATGATGTTGTTTTATTATATTCATATATTATTTTGTTATTAGTAAATGTTTTTAAATAATTGTAAAAACTATGATATTCTTCTTTGATACTTTTAAATATTTTAGCGTTATTAATACTGGCTTTTATTTTTGATTTGTTTCTAATAATATTGGGATTGTTTTCTAGTTCTTTGATTTTGTCATTGTTATAATTGCATACTTTATCTAAATCAAAATTATCATAGGCTTTTTTAAATGCTTCTCTTTTATTAAGTACACATTCCCAGGATAATCCTATTTGAAATGTTTCTAATATAAGCATTTCAAATAGATAGTTATCATCTGTTTTTAATATTCCCCATTCGTTATCGTGATAATCTATATACTTAGGATTATTTATATTGCACCATTTACATCTATTCATATTTCTTCTCCTTTAATGGTTTATATTTTTATAGCTACTTAGTAAAATTTTATCATAAATTAAAAGAAAACTCTACCTAAAAGTAAGAGTTTTCAAACATTTTCGTTCGGGATAACTTATTTTCATTTCTATTTTGTCATTTTTTAGTTGTAATTGTATTTCATCTTCCATAATTAAGCCTTTTTTAAAATTAAATCTTTTTAAATCATTCCATGATATAAATGACTTTCCTATAATATTATACTTATTATTCATATCTAATGGAAAGAAGCTTATTCCTTCTTTGTCAAAATATATAAAAAATGGCTGAAATTGTTCAAAAGAGTTAGTTAAATTGTAATTTGTAATTCTATACATTATATTATGAAAAAAACCAATCTATAATTTACCTCTTTATTTCATTATTGATAATAAGAAATCTGATAATTCCTGTTCTGTAATTTTAGATGTTTCAATATCAAAGTAATAATCATTAAATTTAAACTCTGTAAAATAAATATCTTCGTATTTATAGATTTTTAATTCTACACCATTTATTGTTGTTGTCTTACTTCCTTCTTCACTAAAATGATAATCTCTTGCAGGTTTATTATCTTTTGAATACGAAACTTTTATTGATCTATCATCACCATTATCATATATTATTTCATAGTAACCTAATATATTATATTCTTTACTTTCTTTATCATTTCTAAAATAAAATATATACTTGGATGTTTTATCTAAATCTTTAGGAATATCTACTATTCCACTTTTATATGGCAACGGAAAATTAACATCATTATTTGTTACAATTTTCACATCAGCATCTATCTTATATGTCCCTCCTTTTTTATTATTTACTTCATTAATGTTTAATGTTACATTATTTTTTTCATCAATATAGGGTTTATTTTTTAGTATAGTTTTATTATCATTTTGATAGTTTAAGAATAAGACACCACTTATTACAACTACTAAACATATTGGCACTAAAGACCATTTTAAAATATTGTTCTTTTTCATTTTTTCTCCTTTTTCTCCTTGATTTATTATTTCAGTATAATAATCTTTTGGGTTAATATCTTGTTCGATTGCATTTTTTAATTTCTCTTTATTTGTCATTAGAGTTACCTCCATTCCCAAAATTATCTTGCAATTCTTTTAATGTTCTATAAATTAAATGTTTGATATATGATTCACTAGACTTTAATTGGTTAGAAATTTCTTTAATACTCAATTCTAACTTATAGTATAGATAAAATACTTTGGGAATATCTTGATTTTTCTTACTCTTGATATATTTCCAAATTGTATTCCAATTATCTTCTTTAATAATAATATCATTTATATCAATACCATCTTCTATAGTGTCAATTAATTCTATATCTTTATCATTTGTTTCAAATAAAGATACTGTTTTTAACTTTTGTAATAAAGTATAGTGTTTTTTAATTTTATTATTCGCAATACCTATAAGATAGCTTTTAATATTAATATCTGATAATTTCTTTTTGTTTATTATGTTCCATAACTCTAAATATGTTTCTTGCATAATATCCTTTGTATCATTAATATTATGGCATTTAATAATAACATATTTAAGTAAATCTAAATGTGTTTTATCATATATCTCATTAAATTTATATAGGTTAGCTTGACCAGTCATATTCATCACCTACAATATAATAATCCCTAATTTTTAGAAAAAAGTTCCAAAATTATGAAACAAAACAAATTTCTTAATAAAAAAGATTAATTTGCATATTTAGTAGAATTATATTTTTTGTTCTTTTCTTATCCATATTTTTTTCCTACAAATTACTATTTATTTAACTAATTCTATAATGACCAACTATATCATCACGATATTCTAAAATATCTTCTTCATAATATCTTTGATAAGGATTAGCATGATGAATAATAAAAGATATTCCTTTTTTATTTCTGTTATCTGATACTATTCCAATATGTTTTTTAAATACAACAATATCTCCTCCTTGCCACTCATTTATTTTATTTATATCAGTAGTAAGACTTATAGCATTATTATCTAAATATATTTTTAAATTTTGAACTCTTCTAAAATCTATCTTTTTATCAATATTATCTATATTATATAAATCTTTATTGGCTTTAATATCTTCGTTTACTAATTCCATTAAATCATAGCCTGCATCTTTTAGGGCAAAAGCTACTACATCAGTGCAAACTCCGTATTCATCATCTGGATAGCCTGTAGTATAATATTTACTCTTATATTTAGGTTTTGTTTTTATATAATCTCTTGCATTATTTAATATATCTGTTTGATCATCTATACCATCTTTATCTTTATCTATCTTACTCTTATAAGTCATTATATTGAAATCTTTATTTGTATATTTCTTATGCGGAATATAATTAAAATGATATAGTGCATATAAAACTATAATTATTAATATTAATATTATCAATGTAGTAATAATTGTTATTTTCTTTTTCATTTTTCTCCTTTTTTATTAAGCCAACTTATAGTATCTTTTATAGTATCTTTCATATCTCTATTTTTATATCCTAACTCTTCTTTAGCTTTTTTATTACTAAAATTAGAATTAGAGGATAATGTGTATAATGAATACTTTGTAAAGAGAGGTGTTTGTTTTTTTAAATTATAATATGCTTCAAAAAAAGGTGCTATTATTTTTGCTAAACAAATTGGTAATACTATTTTTATTTTTTTTATACCTTGTACATCACATATTAAATCTGATAGTTCTTTAATTGTTATATATCTATTTGATAAGATATAGCATTCTCCTTTATTATCTTTTTTAGATGCAGTAATAATAGCGTCTGCTACATCTCTAACATCAACAAAATCATATCCTCCTTTTACTGTGGCAAATAGTTTTCCATTTGATACTTCTCTTACTAATTCAGTTAAATGGCTATTACCATAATCATATGGTCCTATAATTCCTGATGGATGAATAATACAAGCATTTAAGTTTTTATTTTTAACTGCATTCATAACATATTTTGCTGCTTCGGCTTTTGTTTTGGCATATAATCCATGAACTTCATCAGGATTAAAATCAGTTATCTCTTCTATTAAATCATTATTTTCTTTCTCTGGAATGGCATGTACACTACTAATATAAATAAGTTTGGCTTTTGTTTCTAGTACTTTATCTACTATATTTTTAGTACCATTAACATTTACATTATAAACAAGTGGATTATATTTAGTCTTTATGTATACAACTGCTGCACAGTGAATTACAAATACTTCTTTACCATCTATGTTTTCAAAAAGAGGTAATAAGGTTTCTTTCTTTGTAACATCTCCATAATATATTTTACACTTTAATTTTTCTAATGATTTTATTGATTCGCCATTTAAAACGAAAGCTCTTATTTCATTATTATCATCTTGTTCTAACTTTCTTATAATATTATTTCCTAAAAAGCCATTTGCTCCTGTTACGATATAGATTTTTTTCATATTTTTCCTCCTATCTAATAACTTCTCTATATAATTATATCATTAATTAGATAAATTAAAAAGAGCTAGAATGTATCTAACTCAACTTTTTATTTTAATTTATTTGTTTTTTTCTATAAATAGTTAATAATCCAATTACTGCTATAAGACTAGTTACAAGATATACTCCAATATTATCACCTGTTTTAGGATTTTCTATATTATTTATCTTTTCTGCTACTACTATTCCATACTCACTTAAATGAGTTGTTTCAAATACTATATAACCATCTTCTATAGTAGCAGGTATAGTCTCTTTTATTTCATTATTTAAAATATATACTACTTCATATTTTTTATATTCTTTTAATTCTTCTGGTAAAGCAATTTTTATTTGCATTTTAGTATCATTAATTTTAACTACTTGTCCATTTTCTAATATATTAATATCTACTAAATATTTAACATTTTTATCAGATAATTCTTTCTTTATTTCTACTTTCTTAATATCTAATACATATTCATTATCAAATTTTTTATCAAAAGTAATACTTACATTTATATCACCATCACTTTTGATTTCATTATTTTTAATCCAAGTAGCATATAAAGTTATATTTTTATATCTTTCATAACCATTTTCTTCTTTTATTTTAGTATCTTTATCAAATTCTTTATCTGTTTCTTCATTTATATCCCAGAATCTCCAGTAAACATATTTATAGTTTTCTCCACTACCATCTTTTTTTGTATTCCAACCATTAAAAGTATAACCTTCTCTTACAGGAATATATGGTAATAATGACATTGTTGTTCCAGAATTACTTCCACCTATGTAGTCATAACTATTAGTTTCTTTACCTTCTATTTTACCACCATTAGCATTTAGTTTTAATACAATTCCATCACCATTAAAGGTATCTTGTGTATATGTAGCAGTTAATGTTATACAATCACGATTAGCAAAGTAACTAGAATCAATTGAAGTAACAATTTTTCCATCTAACTCCCATCCATTAAATGTAAATCCTTCTCTTACAGGTATATATTTAGTTAAATCAACTGTTTTAAATTCAGTACTTTTACTTGTTAATTTCATAATACTTTGTCCATTTACTTTTCCTGCAAATGAATCAAGTGTTAAATAATATGTACCAGTTCCTTGTAATAATTTATCAGAAAATTTTGCATAAAGTGTAAGACCATTAGTATATGGTTTACCCTCTATATCACCATTCCATTTAAAATCAGTTATTGCTATATCATCACTAACTTTTTCACCAATAAAACTTCCCCAATATGCAAATTCATTTTTGCAATTAAAAGGTACTATTCCTTTTGTTAATTCAGATAATTTAACTGTTGTTTCTCCTTCTGCAACATTAAATCTTATAACTTTTTGTTCTTTACCATCAATAGTTACATTTTCTTCTGTGCTAGTTAATATTAATGTGTATTTTCCATCATCATTGATAGTAGCAGCATTAACAGTTGTTATTCCTAAAGTAGCAATTACTGCAATTAACATCATAAATAATGTTTTTTTAATTTTCATTTTTTTTCCTCCTAATTTCCTTATTTTTTATTATTATAATTATTTTACTCTATACATCTTCTTCTATCATCATTCCTCATATCTAACTTCACTCATATAGTTAAATCCACTTAAGAAATAATCATCTTGATATTCTCTTACTCTATTTTCCATAATATCATTTATAGGTATAATGGTTAAATCTTTTAATACTACATATTTATAGGTAAATGTTAATACTTCATCATAATATTTCGTTAACATATTAATTTTTACTGTAGTAGTAACTGTTTTATTTAAATCAGTATCAAAATAACTCATTAATTCATAAAAGGCTTTATCTGTTTTTACTATTCTTTCATTATATATTCTAATTACTTTTTCACCTTCATAATTACCACTTACTTTTTCAGTAGTAGGATACTTCTCATTACCATAATTCTTACTATATAAAATATTATCTTTTACATAAACATAATTAGACATGAAATCATAATCTATTTTTTTACCAAGAAATTCTGTTGAATATTCCCATTTTAGATAATCACTTAAACTATAATTAGCTTTTAAATACATATCATAACTATCATTTATTTTATTATCTGTATTATTATCATGTAATGTATGTATAGTATCATTATAATCATAAAATTTTATATCTGGTCCAGCATCAGGAGTAATATTCATAACTTTGATATTTTTATCTACATCATATACTTTTTTATAAGTAAATTCTCCACTATCTAATTTTTCCGGATTGAAAATATATATGGAATTATTATTTATAAAGGAGTATTTACTAAAACATGTATCTTCGTTTAATATTTCTCCACCAGTTAATTTTAAATACTTTTTATCTGGGTATTTCTTTTTTAATTCTTCTAAAATAGATGTTGCCTCTTTAGGCGTACGATCTATTGGCATTGGTTTATTACTTATTATAGCAATAATAACCACTATAGATATTAATATAACAATTCCTATAATAGCATAAATTATTTTTTTATTCCTCATATCACACCTACTTTTCTATATATCCGCTTGTCTTTTCTAAGTACATATTGTCAGTTACTGGTTTATATCTTTCTCCATCATATTCATCATTAAATCCATTATATGCCTTATATATTTCATTTGTTTCAGTATCATAAACTCTTTCATAACCAAGTGTGGCATCACTTTGTTTTTGACTCATAATATCAAAAGATGTATTTCTTTTATTCCATGAATCCA
>OLHG01000793.1_pt1 | contig 21467 bp, 26 predicted proteins | sample 1605971 | NCBI WGS metagenome assembly OLHG01 (sample SAMN03283289) | human gut metagenome | biome: human-associated habitat; material: feces | host: Homo sapiens | place: Peru | collected 2012 | reverse complement strand
AAACCGCCGAAGCCCGGCGTAAGCCGGTACTGATTGATAGATTTCACCTTACCCACCCCCGGCCCTGCTAAGCCATACCCGCTTTCAGCCATGCCAGAGCTTCTGTGCGCGGTCGGAGTGGTCCCGACAAGGGGTTACCCGCAGTCGGGGCGTATCTCCGCGTTAGCGGGCCGTCAGGGCCGCTTACGAGCGTGTACTGAGAACTTCCAGCCAGAACACTGGCAGCGATGATGAAGTATAGTTACAACATTCATAATTAAAAGCGATGTTGTTCCCGCCCTTCGGGCGGGGGCGGCCTCGCTTTTCAGTTATGAGGGACGGGCATGGTGCTGCGGTTGGATGATGTTTTTTATTCCTGATGCCTTTTTCTGTGGTTTCAGAACGGTGAGGTTCCGGGGCCCGCGCGTCAGCGTGGGAGGTGCATATCTGTCTGTCCACAGGACAGGCACTGAACAGGTTTTCTTTTTAAATGGAAGTAATTAAGGGGTTTAAAGGAAATACAGTACTGGGGTTTAAAAGAAACATTGCACCCTGTAACGCCTGCGGCTGGCGCTTTGTGGCATGAACGGTTGTAACCTTATGGAGAAGTCCCTTGCAGTTAAATGTGGATAAGCAGAATTCCCTGTCTGTGAGACGTGTTTTGCATCAAAAACAGGGGGAGCATGACGGGTCGGAAGGCAGATGATGAGGCTGTTTTTTGTGTGTGGTGCTGCTTTTTTGTGCGTCGCCGGGCTTCAGACGTGCGGAAGCCTCCGGCGCAGGCCGGATTATTCAGTAAAGGTCACTCTCAGGGTGAGGCTGTGGCCAGCCGTGTGTAGTTGTTGTTCCGCGACATTATCATGCGTTCCTTCACGCGACGGTCGATTTCGCGCTTCACGGCCTCCAGGCTTCCCCGGAAACGCCCTTCCGCAATTTCACGCGTCAGCTGCCGTTTCACCAGGGTGACAATGTCCTGACGGGTCCGGTCCGCATCACGGCGCGCACGGGCACGTTTCATACCGTGGACCCTGCGCTCTGCCTGATAACTGCGGAAACGCTCGCGCACAAAACGCCAGGCTCTCGCTATCAGTTCATCCATACCCAGCGCATCCAGCCCCTGCTTTTTGCGCAGCCTGTTTTCCCATTCCACGCGGCTGCGGCGTGCGGAAGCCACTGCCTCTTCTGAGATATCGAGAGAGGCAAACAGTGCCGGCGTGAACGTGATGTCGGTCGGGATGTTACAGCCAATTGTCGGGTCGTATTCCGTCTGATAGGTCATCAGCCCCAGCTCTGCCAGGAACTTCAGGGCACGGGTGGCACGGGTGATGGAGAGCTTCCCGGCCTCAGACTCTGTCGCCAGACCACACTCAATGGCCAGCGTGGTGATGGAGCACTGGACGCGGTTGGCCAGCGGGTCATAGTGGAAACACAGGCCCTGCAGCAGCGCATCAATCGCCCGGCGGCGCAGCACCGGCGGCATACGCCGGCGCAGGCCGCGCGAACGGGCATACGCCACATGCGCGGCAAAATCAAAACGGGAGGTGAAGCCCACGGCCTTTTCCATCAGTTTTTCGCAGAACTTCAGCGTTCCGGCATCTTCACGGGGTGTGAAGACCGGGTTCGGGTTCTTTACCTGACGGTATGTGCTTTCAGTAAATGAGGTCTGGTTCAGGGCCGCCACAAGCTGTCGCTTATGGCGGGACGGTTGTGCAGTGCGCCTGGATTAACGCACGTCACAGGGTTGAATATGGAGCTGGGTTTCATTATACTTTTCCCACGGTTTACCCGAACGCCCCCATTATCTTTCTGCGTCCCGCCAAGTTCGTCGAAAGATTGTGGGGGTTTTCCTTTTATGGCTTCCGGAACATCTTCAGTCTTCTGACTTACTGCCCGTACGTGCCATCTCTCCTGAATGCCTTATGGCGCATTCTGCCGTCCGGCTTTCGCCGCTTTGCTCCACAGAGTGCCACCCTCTGCACAGCTAATAACAGCCGAAATATACCCGCTTTACGTTAATTTGAAAAGCATTACAACGATCTCTTCTCTTCCAGTGCCTCCTCGCTGATACCTCTTATAGGTTAATCTTGACATGAATCAAAAAAATGAAATCTATTTTTAAAAGCAGATTTTTCTGCTTTAGATCCTTCTTTTGGATTAAAAGATCAACCTTCTTTTCACTCTCAATCACTTATCCTGCCCCTCCCCCACCCAACAGAACAACACTCTGCCATAATGCACTTAACACTCTAATAAACACTCTAATAAACACTCTAATAAACCCTTAAAAAATCATTTTGCAGAACATTCGATCGAAAACGGAATAATTGTTAGACAACAAAACTATTTGTTACACAACCCACCAAATATGTAACAACAACCTCTACAAAAACATATTTGTTCATATGTTCGTCAGTACTGCGGATTGTCTGGACGAGGGTCAGACACCGTTTCGTACATATGGACCAGCATGTTCGAACGCCACAAAGCAGAAGCATCATGCCAGGATCGCTTCGGCGCGGAGCGTTGAGTTTTTACACTTTTTAGTATGTTTTTTAAGCTGTTCGTTGGCTCGGTACGTTATACTAAGTCCCCTTTACTGGTCACAGGCAAAACTGTGATCGGGCGTAGGCCCCCGCGTAGTCATCGACGGGGCAGAAGTTAATTTCTTCATTTGGCGTCATTTTTTGCCATACCATAAAGACAGGAATTCGTATTTCTTGTCGTCTTCTATGGTAGCTCAGGCGGGGCAGGCATTAGCCTGGCCGGTTTCCGATGACGCCGGTATTCCTACCCCCGTCTGGGCTATCACCAATGAGCGTAGGAACTCGGTGATAGTGTTTTAAGTTGTCATCGGAGACTGTTGCCATGTCACCTCAAATGATACAGAAACTCCCGGCCATCCATCTGTTGGAAGGCATGTTTCCCGAGTTAACAACAAATCAGCTTAAAGTCTGCGTTTTTTATGCGATGGGTGTTCCTTATGATGCCATTGCACAGAACTGCCGCCTTTCTCCCGAAACGGTACGAACCTACCTGAAGCGAAGCCTGAAAAATTTAAATCTGGATGGATATGATGCACTGCGCTCTGCTGTGCTGATGCGAACGTTCGTTTTCATGATTGGCAATACTGCCAAAGAAAACGAAAAAATGTGAACAAGTGACCCCATTAAAGGGGACACTTTCATGGAAATTGCATTTTGCACTTTACAGGTGATCTTAAATTGATAAACATAAACACCAGGCACACGTTACTTTAATAAAGCAAATCACTTCAGACAGTGTTTCAGTTATTTATATCTGACTTATGCCAGATATATTTCGATGTCACCTTTGTCTGAACTGACGTGCTGATATTTTATTTCGCGTATCACAATACCATGCCACGGTATTGTTGATATTAGTGCTTAACCGCTCTTTATCTGTGAGTTCGCCAAATCACTGATACAGAGCGTACTAGAGTCTGCTGGTTATATGCCTGTCAGAACTGCAGTTTCTCCAGATACGGGCTGGACACTGCTTCAGACATATGATTAGCATATTCGCCTGACATCGCAAAATCGACCATCATGGATCGGTTTTGCGCGGAGCGTTGAACTTCGTGAATATAGAACACCTGAATAACCGGAACTGGTATCTCGCACAATATAATACAGCCGGTAAAAACAGAGAATCTTTATTCTCATGGCTGAATGAGCAAAACGTCATACCATGGACTCCATTAATAACAAGAAAGATAAGACGGGCAGACGCAGGATGCTGTTTCCGTAAACGGGTATACGCTATTTTTCCTGGATATTTTTTTGTTCTGGTTAATTTTGATATTCAGCCGGTGTCGGCATTACGTCGACATAGCGCCTTCATTGATTTCGTGAAGTTTGGCGGTGAAATAAAACCCGTCAATAAAGATATTGTTGATGGGTTAATGAAGATTTACCCGGACCCTGTGCTGAATCCGGGAGCCAGGGAAGAGCTGAATGCGGCTTCCGATATATGGCTGACAAAAGCACAATATCAGTATCTCCTCAGAATGGAAAATACTCTCCAGCCTGAGTCGAGGATATCCCTGCTCCTGGAACTGGTATCAAATGCCGAACATCACGGCTTTATGGAGCACCTTGTAAACATCCCATAGCCAGTTTTTCCCGGCCTTCGGGCCGGGCTTTTTTTCAACTGAAAATAATATTCCGGAGTGAAGCCTGCACGATACCCATCCCCTCCATAGACGCCCCTGTCTTTTGATGGAATCGTGCATTTCTTAATGGCGAAAGAAATGAAAGGCTTCACCCCAGAGTTTTATTTTTATTCGTTTTATCAAAGACCGGTCCGCGCCACATCCTGTGGCGGAGAGAGCGGTATCACACCGGTCTTCTTTTTTCTGAGAAGGACGCCACAACCGTGAACACGACAGAACATCCCGTGCGCCAGTTACTCTGGTGCGCCCTTAATGCCCTGCATGCCGCTCAGGAAAACCACGGCATCAACAGTGAATCCGGACTCCGCCGCTACCTGCTTGAGTGGCTCTCCGGTGCCGGCAGACACCCTGAATTCCGGAACATCCCGGAAGAAATTATGGCGCTGAAGGCACTGGCGGAACAAGACCGCGATATCCCCATTACCGGCACGCTGAACACGCTCTTTCTCAGCTCGGCCACAGTCGGGGAGTGCCCGCTGTTCCGCTTCCGGGCCGCACTGGGCAGGTTACAGAAGGCCGGATGGCGCACAACTGTCTGCCCCTGGACGGAGCGGGTCTTCAGCGAATCCATAGAACTGGCCTGTACCGGCAGACGCCATCTGCTGCAGCTGAGTCGTACGGAGGAATGCTTCATGCCGTCCGGACAGATGCGGGCACCGGTATACCTGCAGCTCATCACCCCGCTGCACCGCAGGACAGAGCAGCTTCTGGAAACGGCAGAAAACACCCTGGCTGATGAAGGCTTTCAGGTGGTGAGAGGATTCGAGCATCAGTTCGGCATCGAACGACGCGAAATCCTCTTTCACACCCTGTTTGTCGGCCTTCCCGGCCTGCCTGAAGAGGCCTGGGGCATCAGGCCGGAACAGACCATCACCGTCCATTAAGAGGAGCCATACATTGAAACGTGAACGTCTTATTCCACTGGCCATGCTGGGCGGCTGGTGTGTATTCGTACTGTTCATATCCCTGCCGGGACTGAGCCGGATGAGTACCTGGCCTGCACACAACCGGAATGTCATGCTGCTCATGATGTTAGCCACCATGAGCCTTCCCCTGCTGTTACGCCCGCTGTCCGCGCTCTTTCGCAAAATATGCAGGCAGAACAGCTTTTATGTCCGGGAGCTGCAGGACAACCACACGGTTCATATTTTCCTGAGTGCACACGCCGACACGTCCTCCCCGGTGGCCATGCGTCGCCACTGGAAAGTGCTGAACGAACTGCTGACCACCGCATTACGCCAGGGCAAACGAGTCTCGATGACATCACATCTCCTGACGCAACCCCGGACGGACAAACTGGTTCGTGCCCTGCAGAAGCAGGGGCTGGAGGTTTCTGTGAAACGGGATGAGTGCCCCACACCGGCTTTCGAACGCTGGACCATCACCGCCAGCTGGACCATCAGCCAGTGGAAGATTCCCCACGTAAACAGACGCAGCGGCATTGTCATCCTGACGCCGGAGAGCTGGCGTCAGCCATAAACACCCCTGCACGAGGAGTACCCGCATGAACAACGAAGACAGCACCAGGAAAACATCCACAGGTATGCATCTGTGCTTTTCTCCCCTTTCCAGAAAAATTGTACTGGCCAGAATGCGGGAATCGAAAGGTCGCCTGCGCCGCGTCGGTAATGACAGGGGACGTGATGTCACGAATGAAGCTGCCCGCTTGGTATGGGAGGTCGTCCGGGCTGAAGGCGGAAAAATCTGGTGGGAAGAGGAAGACGGCACCTGTCTGGTTTTAAGAGCCGAAATACTGAAAACAGAGGAGAAAGAAAACGCATGAAAACACGTATTTTATCGATAATCACCGCCGCCACAGTGCTGTCAGGGTGCGCAGGCAGCAGCACGCAACCGGCATCAGGGATGCAGACGTTACTCCCGGAACATCGTCCGCAGGTGACGTTCACGGTTGATACCGTGCGAACGGACACAACGGCCAGCAATCCTGTATGCGTGCCGGAAAAATACGCAAACCTTCTTCACGAGCGCCATCCGGACCTGTTTGCCGGTGCTCAGGGGAGTATTTCACGCAGTGCATTTTTTAATGACAGCCTGACGCTGACACCTGAAACGCTCCACGGGATGATACAGAATACGCCCTGTGTTGAATCACTGGTAACGTCCGTAGGTCCGGATACCTTCACTGCAGATGTCTCTCCCGGTGTCAGAATGCAGGTATCACCGGATATTCACGGTGCGCCCGGAAATATCACTCTGCGACTCTCGACCACAGACCAGAAACGAAAACAGACTGTTGAACAAAGCATTTCTCTCAGACCGGAACAGTCCCTCGCCGTGAATGGATTCACCGGAGACGGAGCTGGCGAAAAGCGCGTCGTTCTCATCACACCTCACGTGCGTTAATTCCCGACACAACCCGTTTCCCGTCTTCGCAGCCTGTACCGCCCTTTCTGCCGTTTCCGGAATTCTTTCTGTCACCACTCGCTTGTGCCGTTTTTTTCGCAACCGGTACGTGCAGTTATGACGGTACAGCTGCTTTTTTTCCCGTTCCGGAAGGAGTCTTTGATGCCACAGCAACATCCCGGACGACTGCAGGTACTGGTCGTCAACACACACTGCGAACGCAGACTGTTTTCAACGACAGCGCAGGCAGACCCCGACGCGCTGGCCCGTCGTTTCTGCACGCCGGACAACTGCCTGGTGGTGGTACTACGCGACAACCGCTTTCTGTTCCGACTGGAACGTGCGCCGGGCAGCCACTGCCGCTGGCACAGGGGGAACCGCTCCCGCCATCAGCATCTGCAGGACTGGCTTAAACACCACCAATAAGGAGAGAAGTCATATTGTTTACCGGCATATATGCAAAAGCCATGCTCGTTTTCATATTATTATTTGGCTCACTCTTTTATTTCATTGGCTGCATTTTTTACGCCATCCACATTACCGACATCCGGGAAAACGAAAATGCCAACTGGCAACAGTACAAAACCGAACACAACTGCATATTAATTGAATCCCGCGACAGAGATAATAACGGACCGGCCCGGGAGGCATGGAAATGTGATGACGGCGTGATTTACTGGAAAAATCGCACCTGACAACAGAACTAAAAATTAACACAGGCAGCCCGGAAAATGTCGATATTTATCAGCATACTTATTTTGCAACTGCACGTGAGCTTAGGTTTCTTATTCATAGACAGTATTTTGCGTTACGCCAGCCACAAAAACAAACGCAATTTATTTATATGCATCTACTACTGCGCGTTATATCTTTTGTATTTAACCGCTTTGTATTATATAGACAGGTCATCCCTTCACCAGAGTTGCCGCAACTGCATTTCGTCATGAAGGACAACTATCATACTTTCCTCCTCTCCCTGGAGAATATTTTGCTCTGTCTGCGCGAAGCCGAACGTCAGGGAGAAATACCGCCCGTTGGTGATGAATGGTGGTCGCACCTTCAGCGAAAATTTGATGTTCTTCGCGAGAACATGGAGAAATGAATGAGCTCAGAAGAAAATTTTCCCAACCAGAACAATACAGGCACAATAAAGAAACTAATACAGAAACTACTCGATAAACTGGATGACGCGTCAGAATTTTATGACACGTCAGAATTTTCGCCTGTCTTTCTCGTCGTGTTATTCATGTGCATATGCTTTGTTACACCAGTTGTCCGGGAGTACAGGGAAGATATGCTCTGGCAACATGAGAAAAATGAACACCAGTGCAGAGTCACGGAAATACGTTCCGGACAGAGCGCCTGGACATGCAACGACGGCTCTGTACGCTGGAGAACGAGCACTCCGGACGATCAGCGTTATCTGTGGGAAAAGTTCAAAGTGGATCATGCCTGCAGATTAATTGAGTCCCGCGATGAGGATAATAACGGACCTGCACGGGAGGCATGGAAATGTGATGATGGCGTGATTTACTGGAAAAATCGCACCTGACAGCAGAACTAAAAATTAACACAGGCAGTCAGGAAAATGTCGATATTGATCAGCACACTTATTTTGCCACTGCACGTGAGCTTAGGTTTCATATTCATAGACAGTATTTTGCGTTACGCCAGCCACAAAAACAAACGCAATTTAATTATATGCATCTGCTGCTGCGCGTTATATCTTTTTTATTTAAACGCTCTGTTGTATTTTACCGCTTTGTATTATGTATACAGGTGACAACGATAATTAAACCCGACAGAAACACAACCGAAAGTACAATCTCTGTGAACAATACCGCCCGTCGGTGATGAGTGACGGGCAAAGCTTCAGCATAAATTTGATGTTCTTCGCGAGAACAAGGAGAAATGAATGAGATCAAAAGAAGAAATAATTCCCAACCAGAACAATACAGGCAGAATAAAGAAACGACTTGATGAACTGGCTGACATGTCAGAATTTATGCCCGGCATTCCCTTTCTGTTACTCATGATCATATTCATGATTGCCGGATTTGCCTGTATCTTCACGGAAAATATGCTCTGGCAACTGCATAAAAATGAACACCAGTGCAGAGTCACGGAAATACGCTCCGGACAGAGCGCATGGACATGCAACGACGGCTCTGTACGCTGGAGAACGAGCACTCCGGACGATCAGCGTTATCTGTGGGAAAAGTTCAAAGCAGACCATACCTGCAGATTAATTGAGTCCCGTGATGAGGATAATAACGGACCTGCACGGGACGCCTGGAAATGTGATAACGATGTGGTGTACGTGAAAAACAGCCCCTGACAACAGAAAGAAACAGTAAATACAGCAATCCCACCTGCACCAGATATACCGGCACAAACGCAACCAGAGCAACCAACGTAAAAGGCCTCTTCTGTTTCGGTTGTTCATCGGTTACTCCCATCTCTGACTTAAAACAGGAGGAGTGAATGTCACCAGTTATGCCCCCCTCTGACTTAATGCGTGAAGAGAGACTGTTATATTATTTCACTTTCGTGATGATGATCTGTGTATTCCTTTCCCTCTGTCTGACGCTTTCGGAAAAGGAAAACAAACTGGCCGAACTCATCTGGCGAATACCCCCATTTTTCGGGGGTATTCTGTTGTACGCTCCGCTGCTCTTCATCTTGTGGAAGAGCGCCGACCTTCATGAAAAGGAATACAACTTCTGGCAACAGTACAAAAAAGAGCATCAGTGCAAAGTGTCGGACTTCCGTCCCGGGCAGACCGCCTGGACATGCATTGGCGGCGAAGTGCTCTGGAGGGACCGTGACCTGCATGACGAACGGGATGCATGGCAACAATACAAAACCGAACACAACTGCAGATTAATTGAGTCCCGCGATGAGGATAATAACGGACCTGCACGGGAAGCCTGGAAATGTGATAACGATGTGGTGTACGTGAAAAACAAGGCACCAGACTCTGCTTTCCTTTTCTGCCCCCCGGAACGTTAACCTCTCTCGCTCGATTTCACTGATTGCCCGGAAATCCCGGCAATCCAACCTGCAACCCTGAACCGCTCTTCCGGAGCTTTTTCTATGCAAAAAAAACACCTGACGCTCCTTCTGCCGTCACTCATTACCGGCTGCGCCGGTTTCACCTCTCCGCCGGAGACTGAAAATGCAACCACTGCACTGGTCTTTGTCGACGGGCAAATCAGCGAAAGCAGCTCACTCCTGGCACAGACACAGCGGCGGCTGAGTCCGCCGCCTGTCAGCCCCCCAACTGCCGTGACGAACACGTCCGCTCAGGCCGTGACGGCGCAGTCCCTGCCCCTGCCGGCACCGGCACTCACGGCTGACGCCGCCCTGTCAAATATCATCATGACAGGCACTCCGGGAAGCGCCCCTGTCACGGCACAGCCCCTGACACGCAACCGCACGGTCAGCGACTGGGTGAAACAGCTGCTTCCCGCCGGCTGGCAGTTCCGCCAGGAGAATGCCGCCACACCGGCACTCCGGACGCGTATCGCCTCCTGGTCTGCCAATGACCAGTGGACGCGCTCACTGAACCGGTTGCTGGCTGAACAGCATCTGTGGGGGCACCTGGACTGGAAAAACCGCACCCTGACCGTCACCACCTCACCGGCAGCGCCAGCCACAGACAGCAGCCCGCAGGCCACCGCGCCGGCATCCGCCACGTCTGCGGTGGCTGCAACGCCGGTGAAAACAACGCCCTCTCCCGCGCCGGTCAGCCCTTTCCGTAACAGCACGGCCACCGGTAAATCATCCCCCTCGCACCTTAAGGTGTCAGGACAGGCCGGTGACATCCCGGTCGTTTTCCTGTCGGAAGCCCGTCATCTCACCACGGAACAGTGGGTGAGCCGGTTACTGCCTGACGGCTGGAAAACCGACTGGCGTACCGACAGACAGGCACGTCAGCACCGCACTGACCGCCTTGCCGTGAACGACCAGTGGACACGGGCGCTCGATGCCCTGCTGACACGCCAGAACCTCTGGGGACACCTGGACTGGAACAGCCGCACGCTGGTCATCACCCCGACCGCTGCCGCACCGCTCAGTACCGGCGGGACAGGCACGGCGAAGGCGACTGGTGCCACCGTTTCTGCACTGCCCCCTCTTCCCGCGCCGGGCTGGACAGCAGAAAAAGGTGCCACTCTGCGCCAGACACTCACCCGCTGGGCAGCACAGGTGCCCTGCACCGTCACCGGCCATCAGCCGGGGCAGACCTGGTCTGTGGTCTGGTCCGCCTCCGTGGACTACCCCATCGACGCAGCCTTCACCCTGCGCGGGGGCTGGAAAGATGTTCTGATGCAGACCTTCGACCTCTACAGTCGCGCCAATACACCGCTGCTGGGAACGCTGTTTGAGAAACAGTGCATCCTCAGCGTCCGCGACCGGAAAGACTGACGGAGGCAGACATGCCTTTTGCCGTACTCGCACTGGCCCTCGTGATGACGTTCCTCACGATCCTCTCATACGAAACCGGGAAACAGGCCACCCGCACGGAAGAGCGCGTGCTGAAACGGGAGGCAGATGACGTCGCCTCACAGATGATGTCGCTGAGTCAGGCCCTGACGCACTGGCGGTGGAAGAATCCGTCCGCCACCACCTTACCGGCTGTCAACACACTCGGACTGCCGTTCTCCACCCCGGACTCGCGTATAGGGTATGCACTCAGCGGCGGACGCCTGTGGGTCTGGTCTGCAGAAGACAGCACCCCCGGTCTGGCAGCCCGTCTCACGACACTCACACTCGGCTCCGGCCTCCTTTTCCGGTTCAGCAACGGCACCCTGAAGGACATGCAGGGCAACACCGTCAGCACCTCCGGTCTGACCCTGCCCTCTGCCCTGCAGTCCGCTTCAGGCACCCGGCTGGTTCACCTCAATTAACTTCAGGAATCTACCAATGCGAATAAAACCCATCGCGGCGGCCCTTGTGGCGCTGCAGTTGTCCGGCTGCGCCACGCACCGGGAGTTCCGGGAGATCGATGCGCAGACATCGGCCACCCGTGATCACGTTCAGTCACTGCTGGACGAAACAAACAGACAGATGTCCGGCAGTGCACTGACCGTATCAGACAGCACCTGGATCAACCCGGAGCCGGTCCGTGCCACAGATGAAAAGAAGCAGGTCCCCGTCTGCTGGCTGCAGGTCAACCGGACTGACAGCCTGTCCGTGGATGATGTGGCGGCCCTGATTGCCGACAGCTGCCACGTCAATGTCCGTGTCCTGCCGGATGCGCGCGTCAGTCACGTGGCCACCGCCGGTCTCACTCGTGCTGTCCAGGGCGAACTCCCGCTGCCCGGCAGCACCTCCGCCGCCGACAGCCGGGGAAGAACACCGCTCGGAAACACAGGCAGCAGTGGTCCCACCACATCGGTCTCCACCGGAGGCACCCTGTCCGGCCTGCGCTGGGACGGCAGTCTCAGCGGACTGCTGGATGACGTGACGGCGCGGATGGGGATTTCCTGGCGCTGGCGCAATAATCAGATACAACTGTTCCGTCTCGATACCCGGACCTTCCAGCTCGCCATTCTGAATGCCGACACCTCAATGAACGCGAAGGTCGTGGGCGGAACCACCTCGTCCTCCGGTTCTTCCGGCACCTCCGGCAGCAGTTCACTGAGCGGCGAACAGAGCACCTCCCAGCAGACCAACGTGGCGGTATCTTCAAAAGTGTACGACGACATCAAAGCCACCGTGTCCGCCATGCTTTCCTCAGAAGGCTCCTCCTGGCTGGCACCGGGCAGCGCCACGCTGACCGTGACGGACACACCGGAAGTGCTTAACCGGATTGGGGAATACATCGACCGTCAGAACGCCATTCTTGACCGACAGGTGAAACTGAAGGTTGATGTCTACCGCATCACCTTCCGCGACACAAAACAGATTGGTATCGACTGGACAGCGGTGTACAGCGCCGCAAAGGGCATGGGGTACACACTGACCAGCGCCTTCGGGGATGCTGCATCTGATGTGGCCACCATCGGAGTCACCTCGTCTTCCGGTCGTCTGTCCGGTTCAGAGGTACTGATTAAGGCGCTGAACCAGCAGGCTAATATCAGTTCGGCCACCACCACCAACACGGTGACCACGAACATGGTGCCGGCCCCGCTGCAGATAGCGAAGGAAACCACCTATCTGGCCAAAACGTCCACCACCACGTCGGACAGCTACAGCTCCACAGAGCTGGAACCCGGCACCATCACCACCGGTCTGTTCATGACCGTGCTGCCGTATATCCGCGACAACGGCACCATCCAGCTGCAGATGAGCTTCAGCCTGAGTGATGACCCGACCATCACCACGGTCAGTGCGAAAGACGGCAGCACCTCCATCCAGACGCCGACCACGGATGTCCGCTCGCTGACCCAGCGTGCCAACCTGAAGCCCGGACAGACACTGGTGCTGAACGGTTTTCAGAGTCTGTATAACGAAGCAAACCGGCAGGGCACCACCTCAAAAAGCTGGTTCGGCTTCGGCGGAGGGGAAAGTGCGGAGCGTGACCGCTCCATGCTGCTCGTACTCGTGACCCCGGTACTCTCATCATGAGGTGAACATGAGCACATCAGAGATTATCCCTGTCACCCTGCCCGGACGTCGTCCGGGACGCCCCGGACGTCGTGTCTCCGTCATTGCCGGCCTTGAGTGGAAAGACATTCCCGCCGGACAGTCCACCGGAAGGCATCTCCCGCCGGGACGGGGGCAGTATGTAAAACTGCGCACCGACAGCGGTGGCACGCATGCCCGCGTGGGCTTCACCCGGTCACCGGGTCGTCTGTTCTCACTGGGCGTGCTGGCCATCCCGGTCCTGAAGGGGAACGGGTATGCCTTCGTCCGCTACGGCAGTCGTGTTGTTTTCCTGGCGTGTCTGCATGACATGCCCGCCCTCACCGGTGACGTGATCGGCAGCGCGGAGCTGGTCCGTAACGCCTGTACGGTGTTCAGGACACTGCACGACCGCGACGAACCCACCGACGGCTGGGTAATCCTCGGCTCGCCGGAGGCACCGGTGGATATACAGGATATCCTGCCGTCCGCCCTGCCGGGCCGGGCACGTCTGCATCCGGTCAACCAGGCAATACGGATTGTCACCCTGACCGTGCTGGCTGCAGCCCTTGCCGGCAGTGCCCTGTGGGGCTACAACCGCTGGCAGGAAGAGCAGCGGCTGCATCAGCTGCAGGCCATGAATCTCCGGCAAATGCAGGACGCACAGCAGAACACTCCGGATCGGCAGGCCGAACCCCATCCGTGGCCGCAACTGCCGCTGGTGCAGACCTTCCTGGATACCTGTATTCCGGCACTTCGTTCGCTGCATGTCTCAGAGGGCGGCTGGCAGCTGACGGCCGCAGAATGTACGCCGGACACGCTGCGGGCTGACTATGAACGTCCGAAAGGCTCCACGGTCACCTATGAAGACTTTCGCAGGGCTATCACACAGCACAACCGTTTTTCCTTTGTCACCCTGCAGGACGGCGGAGAAAAAGCCCAGGCAGGTTACAGCCTGAGCATGAAGACCGGAACGGATGAATCCCTGCAACCCGTTGAGCAGCATCTTGCCCGCTTCCTGGCCCCCTTCCAGCGCGGGGACCGCCCGCTGCAGATGGAAACGGAGAAAATGCCGGATATCGCCGGGCACACGGTCACTATCGGAGACCGGGAGGTTCTGCTTTTCCGCGACTGGCAGCAGTGGCAGTTCTCACTGGAAGAACGTCTGCAGCCGGATGCAGCCCTGTTCACGCAGCCGGGCACGCGGCTGACCGCCGTCACCCTCCTGCTCAGCGAAGACGGCGAACTCACCTGGAAAACCCGTGGCCAGACCTGGGCCACGCAGGCACAACAACCCACGGAGAACACTCATGAATAACATCCCTCCGGCAGCACGACGGCTGCTCATCAGCACCCTGCTGCTGATGTCCGCCGGCAGCAGCCACGCGGCCCTGACCGTCGGCGACGTCGATGATCTGCAGCAGCAGAACGTCATTCTGTCCCAGCAGGCCCGTGCCGCTGAACTGCGTCAGCGCATTGCCCAGGCACAGAGTCAGGGGGCCGCCACCGTCCCCACACCGGTAATCACCAGTGACAGCACGCCAGCAGCACCACAGGAAAATGCCCGTCCGCAACTGACGGGCATTCAGGGGGCGCGTGGACACCTTGAGGCCCGTGTGCAGCATGGACGCCAGGTCGCGAGACTCACCACCGGCCAGAACTGGCCCGGCACCACCGTCACCCTGCGGGAAATCCGGCCTGACAGCGTAATGCTGAGCGACGGCACCCGCCTCAGCCCGGGAGACAGCTATGCTCAGTAACACTGAAATACCGGACAAACTCCGGCATCTGGTACAGGTGCGGCCGGCCGCAGCGGGGAAGCCCGGCCACCGAGTCTGTTTTCCTGTCACGGAAACCAACAATCCGGAGATACAGACATTCATCACCGGCCTGTTGCGCACCACCGGTCAGCCCGTCATCCCTGAGCCGGTGTCACCGGAGGAGTTCCGCAACCTGCAGAATGATGCGGGGGATGCCCTCCACCATGGCAGCGCAGACCACAGCCACTCAGAGGTGCAGACCCGCGTGCTGAACATGTTCCGCGAAGCCTGCCGGGTCGGCGCATCGGATATTCATATCACCGTCGACGCCTCTCGCACTCGTATCGAGATGCGTATCAACGGTCTGCTCTACCCGGTTGCCACACTGTCGAGAGACGAAGGCATCAGCTGGCTGATGACCATCTATCAGTCCATGTCAGACCTGTCCGACAACATGTTCAAAGACTTCATGCCGCAGGACGCGCGCCTGAAACAGGAGTTTCTGCAGGCCGTTAAACTGTTCGGTGCCCGTTATGCGCACATCAACACGCCGAAGGGTGTCTTTGCTGTGATGCGTCTTATCCCCGACGACGGCAGTGCACCTCCCTCACTGGAGACACTCGGCTTTCTGCCGGCACAGATTGCGGTCATCCACGCCATGCTCGCCAGTCCGGATGCCATCATCATCAACTCCGGTCCCACCGGTTCCGGTAAATCCACGACCGGGCGCAGCTTCATGGCGCTCTGGCTGCAGCACGGCAACGGACAGCGACGCATCATCACCCAGGAGGACCCGGTGGAGGGGGAGGTCGAAGGAGCCATCCACACCTCGGTGACCGCTGACCGCTCCAGCGAGGAGGACATCAACCTCGCCTGGCTGCGTGGTCGCCGTGCCATGCTCCGTCTGGACCCGGATGCGGTCTATATCGGTGAAATCCGCGACCATGACTCCGCCATGGCCGCCATCAACTTTGCCGAATCCGGCCACATCGTGCTGACCACACAGCACGCCAACAGTCCGCTGGGAAATCTCAACCGCCTGCAAATCATCGGCGTGCCGCAGGGCTTCCTGCGCAGCAGCCGTCTGTTTCAGGGGCTGATTGCCCAGCGTCTGCTGCCGACACTCTGTCCGCACTGCGCTCGGACACGGGAAGAGGCCGGGCTGACACCGGAGCAACAGCAGTTCACGGACCGCTGGTTCACGCCACAGCAGCAGGAAGCCCTGCGCTTCCGCAATCCTGACGGGTGCAGTGAATGCATCCGTCCGGTGATGGGCACCGCAACCAGTCACGGTCTGCAGGGCCGGACGGTGGCAGCGGAAGTGATGAAAACCAGTCCGGAAATCCTCCGCACCTACCACGATGAGGGCGAGGATGCGGCACGCACGCTGTGGCTGCGTCAGGGGGGAATCAGCCTGAGTCAGCATGCCCGGCATCATGTACTGGCCGGACAGGTGGACCCGTTTATGGCCAATGACATCGTGCCGTTTGAGGATGCAAATGCACAGGAGGCAGAGCATGGCCAGTGAAATGCAACGCAGAATGGCCCGGCTGGCGCTCTCCGGCAGCAACCGTATCCGCTTCTATGAGGTGCTGAAAATGCAAATCATGAGCGGACGGACACTTGAGCAGGCCATGCTCAACATCCGCGAGGTGTATACACGGGGCGGGCAACGCTTTCACCCCTTTGGCGTACTGGCACAGGACTGTCTGGACTCCCTGTCGGTGAACCGGGAAGGAAACCTGCTCCCGGACGTTTTCCGGCGCTGGTTTTCCGGTGAGGAGGCCGCCTCGCTTGCCGTGGGCATGCGTGCCGGCTCCCTGCTGACGGCGCTGGACAGTCTCATCCGGTTAATCAGGTCCCTGCAGTCCATCCGTTCAGTCATTGCCGGGGCTGCCCTTGCCCCGTTCGGTGCCATTCTTGCCCTGAGCGGGATACTGACCCTGCTGTCCATTCAGCTGGTTCCGCAGTTCGTCAAAATCATCCCGCCGGAGAAAGCCCGTGGTGCCCTTGCCATCACTTACGGTCTGGCGGACTTCGTCACCACAGCAGGTCCCTGGGTGCTGGGTATGATCATTGTGTTTTTTTTGCTGGCGCTCTGGTCCCTGCCCCGCTGGACCGGCCGGATACGGCAGTTTTTCGATCACCTCCCCCCCTGGAGTATGTACAGGCTGATGCAGAGCAGTGTTTTTCTGCTCAACCTCTCCACGCTGATTGGTGCCCGCATGACCTTTCAGGATGCCCTGAAAACGCTCAGCGACGGCGGTGAAGCGTGGCTACAGGAGCGTCTGATACCGGCACAGCATCATTTCAGCAACGGTGCGGATCTGGGGACCGCCCTCGAACGTGCCGGACACAACTTCCCCTCACAGGAGATGATCCTTCACCTGAAGGCGCTCTCTGCTGGTGAAGGCGCGGAGCTGGCTATTGCCAACCTGGCTGACTGGTGGCTGGGAAGAACCCGCGCAATTGCCAAAGGCATGCTCTACCTGAGTCTGCTGATTTCGGTCGTCATGGTTTTCGGCTGTCTGGGCATTATGGCCAGCAGCATGATGGCCCTGCGCGACCTTGTGAACATGTAAAACTATCTTAATCTGAGGAAAATTATGGAAACGAAACTGGATGTATCACTGGCGGCCCAAGACTGCCCGCAGACCACGACAACTGGCAACTCACGCCGTCGCAAGCCCCATCGGGGGATCGAGATGCTGTCGGCAATGGGGTGGTGGAGTTATGCCATTATCATCGTCGTCTGCGTGCTCGGGATGCTGTTCGGGCTGTACGTCTTCGGCCGCTCCGGCAGCGAAGCGTCCAACCTGACCCAGCTGGCCACCGCCACGCAGCGTGTCGCCCGTACACAGGCAGGGTACGGCACGGCCAGCCTGAACACCGTGCTCTACAACGCCGGACAAATCCCGAATGGCTGGACCTACAACAGCGGAACCATCTACAACCAGTGGAACGGCACCATCACCGTGACCGGGAAAACCTCCTATTTCACCATCACGGACACCGGTATTCCGAGCTCTGAGTGTATCTCCATCGCGCAGTCACTGGCGGCCGGTGGTGTGGCAAACTACCTGACGGTCGGAGGCACGAAAATCACCCCTGCCAGCGATATTGCCACCATCAATACCGCCTGCGGTAACGCCAACAGCAGCGTCAACAGCACGACAAAAACCATCATCATGTACGTTGGCGCACTCCAGTAATCCACACAGCGCCCGGAAGCGGGCGCTCCTTTCACGGAGGCTCAGTCATGACGACACACACTATGTCGTGCCTGCTCCTTTTCATCTGTTTTCTTTTTCTTCCTGCACACACGAAGGCTACCGTGCAGCCATCAACGAGAATGTGTTTTATCACTGCCGGGAGAATGTACCAGATTGACCCACTGTTACTGGAGGCCATCGCCCGGCATGAAAGTGGCCTGAATCCCCGGGCAATGAATCTCCGCAACCGCAACGGTACGGTGGACTATGGACTGATGCAGGTGAACTCATCGCATATCCCGCTCCTGAAACAGAAGGGGATTATCCGAAACCCGCAGGACCTGCTCGATCCCTGTCTGAATATTCAGATAGGTGCCTGGGTACTGGCACGCCACTTTCAGAGCTGTGGTGTTAACTGGAACTGTCTTGGCAGCTACAACGCGGGATTCCGCAGCACCATGAACCAGCGACGGGAGGACTACGCAGACAATATTTATGCCATCTACCGGAAACTGAACCGGGAGCGCCGCAACATGGCATTACGTTAACGGACACACAAATGGCTCTGACATTCTTTTTTGTACCGGCAGGAACGCTTGCTGCCTTAGCCCTGATCCGCTACTACGACGATCATTCCGGACGGCTGAACCGTCGGGATATCTGTACAGGCCTGCTCTGGTGCGCGCTGTGGCTGCTGCTGAGCATTTTCTCACGCACGCCGCTGTCCCTGCCTCTGTCGCTGAGCATGGGGTTACTGTGTGCATGCACCGTGACCGATGCCCTGCGTACCTGGCTGCCTGCCGAACTGACGCTCCCTCTTGCCGTGACGATGATCTGGCATGCCAGCCTCTCCCCGTGGGGGTTTCAGAGTGCCCTCATCTGGGGGGCGGTCTGGACTGCATTTTATGGTGGTCGCTGGCTGTTTTACCGGCTGCAACATCGGGAGGACTCTCCAGGCAGCGGCGACATTATTCTTGCTGGCATCACCGGCATCGCCGGCGGCCCGTCATCCGCGTTTCTGATTGCATCGGCCATCACAGGGCATCTGGCCTGGGGAACCGTGCGCCATCTGCACGAAGCCCCGTTTGGCCCCTGGCTCTGTCTGGCTATCACTGTTCAACTGCTCTTCTTCTGAGGACTGCTATGCACCGCACTCTTCCTGGAAAACGCCCCGCCCGGGGGATTGATCTTATCGGCACCTTTGCATCCGTGGCTGTTGGTTTTTTGATTGTCGGTCTGGCGCTGACCATGCTTTACCGGAGCAGCGAGGACAGCAATAACAACGTTGTGGCGCGTCAGGCAACCAGCTGGGCCACAGCGGCCAAACTGTATATTGCCGCGAACTACGACAGCCTGCTGGCCTCAGCCCCCACCACAATCAGCCGCAGCACGCTGGTCAACAGCGGATACCTGAACAGTGGTGAACCGGAGACCAATCTGTTCCAGCAGACCTGGAAAGTCGCTGTCAGGAAAAACACCAAAAACAGCGATCAACTGGATGCCGTTCTGCTGTCCAGTGGCGGGCAGGCAATGGATTACCCGACGCTGCGCTACATTGCGGCGGCCATTGACGGTTACGGCGGTTTTGTCTACAGCGGCAGCATGCCGTCAGGCTGTACCAGCAGCACCACCACGGTGAACGGTGCGGCCTGTGGCTGGACGCTGGATCTGTCCGGATTCGGGATCAGCACAACCAGCGGTCACATTGCCGTGAATCTGGGGGCAGACATTGCCGGCAGCGCCAGCAGCGGCGGCGACTTTCTGCACCGCTATTCCGTGCCGGGTCATGCCGAATACAACCAGATGAACACGGCGCTGGACATGAACGGCAAAAACGTAAACCGTGCTGGCAACCTCCTGGTGACATCTGACGGAAAATCATCAGATGATCATGGCAGCAGCGGCTCAACCGGTTTTGTGGGATGGGCATCAGGCAGTGCAAGCGGAACCGCCAGTGATGCAACATCACTGAGAGCAGGCATGTACTTTTCGACCTCTGCGCCATCCAGCAGTGACAAAGAGAGCGTGTGGATCAAAACGACCAGCAATACCAGTCTGGATGTGACAGGCAAGGTTCGCGCAGCGACGGTGAAAGGAACCCGGCTCATCACATCCGAGGGCTATCTGATGCCAGGAAAAACGGTGACGGCAAACACATCCTGTACGCCAGCCGCACTGGGTATTTCGGACCTTCTGGCAGACACAACAGGCCTTGTAGCCCATGACAGCACTGGTGCCACACTTTCGTGCCAATCCGGTGTGTGGAAAAAAAATAGCTCCGGGAGCACTGTGCTGACCGGCAGAATTGCTAATGGACAACAAATACCCCTACCGTCAGGATTTTCTGCCAACCAGTGTACCTGGAGTGTCAGCAATGCTGAAAACCCGCATGGCTGGAAGCCAAATTACTTCGCTGGTTCGGTTGCGACGTATGATTCGAACAGGATTGTGAAGTGTGGTTACTACGATGAGTACAATTTCCACGGCGGCACGAACAGGACCGATCTGACGGGAAAATGCAGTTATGTGGTGTCATGCCAGAGTTGAAGCGCTATCAATTAAACGGGCAACAGTAAGCATCAACATGCTCTTCATCAACTCCATCGCCTATGCCGTACATCCGGGTGCCCGTCATCACATATCCTGTAGGACAGGAAACCGGTTTGTAGTAGATCGACCCACCGCTATCACCGCCGATGAAATGATTAAATGCCACTGAGGACTCGTACCATTTGCAAGCATTGTAGTTCACTGAAGCTCCGCTTTGCCAGATACCGGATTGGCACTGGCCTCCGTGCCAATCCGGTTCGTGGACAAGTAGCCAAAAGAAAGAACGTTTCACGGTATACGGAATAAGTGGATGTGGGCATACACCGTCCTATGCGGTATGTCCTGATGGCAGTGATTTAGTTTCTGGTGGGTATCAGTTAACGGCTTGGTCCCAGGATAACCGGAACCCGTTTAACTCACCAGACTCAAGTTACCCAGACTGGAATAATAAACGTTGGGTTGTCGGAGGTACCGGAACTATCACGAGCTGTTTCCGCTCAGTAGCTGTATGTGCCAGATAATGTGCGACAGAGCTTTCAACGGAAACAGTGAACAGTGATGTAATAGCTGCTATACAATGTGCCATTGTACGCACTCCAATTCATCTCGCCGTTTACATCTGGATTATCTGTCGGCCAGACTCTTGTCATTGCAGTTTCCTTTCCGTCTATACGATATGTATTAACGCAAAGTTTGAATTTTCCCAGAGCCTTCGTTGTGGTTGGGTACAAGGTGAAGGATGTTACTGATGTCCACGGCGCAGCAGAACCGATTGATTTCCACGAACCGGATTGGCACTGGCCTCCGTGCCAATCCGGTGTGTGGAAAAAAAATAGCTCC
>OLHG01000792.1_pt1 | contig 21520 bp, 23 predicted proteins | sample 1605971 | NCBI WGS metagenome assembly OLHG01 (sample SAMN03283289) | human gut metagenome | biome: human-associated habitat; material: feces | host: Homo sapiens | place: Peru | collected 2012 | reverse complement strand
GGCTCTTACTATAACATTTAACTCTACCATTATATTTCTTAACTTTTTCTTCAACTTTATCTAAATCCTCTTGAAAGCCTTTACCTACAAAGTGAAATTCAACATTATCATATTTATCTAAAATATCATCAACAACATCTAAAGTAATGTACAAACCTCTTGCTTCATAAAGTCTTCTTGGATAAGTAATAACTATTTTATCTCTCTTTTCTAAATAATCTTTTCTAGGTGAAAATTCCTTAGTATCAACATAATTTGGTATAACATGAAATTTACGATTTCCAATATCAAAATTAATAGTTTGAAACCAATTAGCAGTATTTGTATCTACAGAAACTAATTTATCACACATATGAGCACTATCAATAAACCACTTATTAGAATTCCAAAACTCAATACCATTTTGATAATTATTACATTTACTATCCCAACTTATACCATGACTTATTCCAATAGAAGGTCCTATATGATTTGGATAACATTCTTGAAAAGCTGAATAAATATGCAAATTAGACTTAAACTTTGTTTCATAAATATAATTTTTAGTTTGTCTATCCATAAATTCATAATTAAATGCATTTTTAATTCCAATAGGTTTTAATCCAATAACATTAATATTATTATACTTTCTAAAATAAGGCTTAGAACCATTTTGATAAATATCTAAATTAAATTCCATTTCATTACATACCTCATGTAAATCAATTAAATATCTTTCTGCACCACCTGAATAATAATTAGTACCAATATCATTAAAGAAAGTTGATGCTTTAACAGTAATATTATTTGTTGTATTATAATTTCCATATAATTTTAATCCTTCATTACTATTTAAAATCTCTTTAATTTTATCTAAGTTATTATAATTTACATTTATACAATAATAAAAATCTGAAACATTTACTTTTTTATTAGTAACATATATAAAAGCACGATTAACAAATAATCTAGGAAAATCAAAGCCATTTAATTTATTAAGTTTACTTTTTTGTGTTCCATTTAAATAATAATATGTTACTTTTTCATCTTTTAATTCTTTATTAACATCTTCATACATATTAGAATTTTCTAATACAACATCTATACTCCCAACTTCTAGTTTTAATTTAGCTTCATTAGTTAATACTTCTCCTGATTTCAATTTATATTTTTTTAAATCTTTCTTTTCTTTAGATTTATTCATTAATCCCTTAAATCCAGAATCCTTAACTACTAAAGCCTTATTAACTAATCCTATAACTTTATATCTTTTTAATACATTATAACTTCTTAAATCTCTCTCATTCATGTCTTACACCTCTAATTCTTTAATAATAACTGAAACTCTATTATTCCAATTATTATTTTTTATAAATTCATTTCTTTTTACAATATCTACTTCTTTATCTTCTTTTATTATTTCCTTTAAGTCTTTAATATTCCTAACAAAATATGTGTTTGGATATCCCACAATATCCGGTAAACATGTTGCGATTACATTTTTATTCATAGATATATACTCAAATATTTTAAGTGGAGATACATAATTGCCAATTGTATCAGTCTTAAAAGGTAACAAGGCATAATCAACATATTTTAAATAAGCAGGTAACTCACTTTGCTTTTTAAGACCTAAAAAGACAACATTTTTACTTAAATTATTTTTAATACTATCTATATTTCTATCATCACCTATTAAATATATTTTATAATTTTTATCCAACGAAGATATTTCTTTAATAATATTCCAATCAAACCATGATCCCCATAAAGAACCATAATACAAAAAAGTTTTATTTCCTAAAATCAAATCATTAGGCATGTCATATGGTTTATCTGGATCAAATAAATTATCATTTACTGCATTAGCTAAATATATAACTTTTTTATCTTTAATTTTAAATTCCTTTAAATAATTATCTATTTGTTCTTTTAAAGGTTTTGCTGTTGCAGTTATTAAATCAGCATTAGACAAAAATTTTTTTAAAACCTCTTTATCAAGAAAATCTTTACCTAAACTTTCCCAATTATCAATATTCTCATACACAATTTTTAAATTATTTAAACGTGATAATTCTAAATATTCTAAATAATTTTTACTAGGTACTTCAAAAATAACCATATCATTTTTTTTGATTAATTCTTTATATTCTTCTATACTAAACTTTTTTATATATTTATGAATTACAGTAGGAAACTCTAATTTATAAATTTTACTTTCATTACTAGGAGTATTATAAATATAAATAACATCATAACCTAGTTTATTAAATTCTTTAGCCAACTGACTACTTCTTTGTCCTCCACCAATATCAAAATATGGAACACCCGCAAAAATAAAAACTCTTTTTTCTTTTATATTAGAAATATCTTTTATATTACCATTTTTTAAATTAATGCTTTTATATATATTAATTTTTTTACTTAGAATATTCCATGGTTTAAAAAATAACCATTTACAAGTTCTTAATAATCCATTATTTTTATAATAATAAGTAATCTTTTCAATCATTTATGCCCCCAAGGTTTTTTTAGCAAATTCATCACATACTTTAATAGGATCTCCTATATCAACAATCTTACCATGTTCAAGCCAAATAACTTTAGTACACAATTCTTTAATTTGCTCAAGTGAATGACTTACTATTAGTACAGTAGTTCCACCTTTAATCATTTCCATCATTTTATTTCTACTTTTTTCTTGAAACTTAATATCTCCAACACTTAATATTTCATCTACTATTAATATTTCTGGATTTACAATTGTCGCAATTGAAAATGCTAGTTTTGCAACCATACCAGAAGAAAAGTTTTTAATTGGAACATCTAAAAAATCTCTAAGTTCAGAAAATTCCACTATTTCTTCAAACTTATCTTCTAAGAATTGTTTTGAATAACCCAAAACCGCTCCATTTAAAAATATATTTTCTCTAGCTGTAAGTTCCATATCAAAACCTGCTCCAAGTTCTATCATCGGAGAAATAGATCCCCCAACTGTTACTTTCCCTTTAGTTGGTTTCATAACACCACTAACAATCTTTAATAATGTACTCTTACCCGCACCATTTTTTCCTATTATCCCAACAACTTCACTTGGACTAACATGAAAACTTACATCCTTCAAGGCATAAAATGGAACTGGTTTTTCTTTTTTAGAATTAAACATATTAATAAATGTTTCCTTAAAAGAATTATTTTTTTCAATACCTAAATTAAACTTCATTGTTACATTCTTTAAATCAATCATAAGACCTCCACTATAAGTAATAAACAAATTTATCTTGATTTTTCTTAAATATTACACAACCTAAGAAAAATGCAAATAAAGCATAGAATGCACATGCCAAAAAGTTTCCAGCGGTCGGCATTTTTCCATATAAAATTATTGTTCTTACAAAATTAATAAATTGATATAAAGGATTTAATTTAAAAAATGCTTGTAACTTAACTGGTAAAATACTTAAATCATAAAATACAGGTGTAAAATAATTCCAAATAGTCATAACTATTCCATATATATATAATATATCTCTAAAGAAAACTGCTATTGTAGACAATATAAATCCTATACCAATAGTAAATACAAACATACACAAAATCGCATATGGAAGTAATAAATAATAAATGTTAATAACACATCTAGTTTCAGGTGTACCAGTTACTAAAATTATAATAAATAGTGGTATCAATGTTAATAAAAAGTTAATACCTACAAATAAACACTTAGATAACGGAAATATATATTTCGGTATATAAACTTTATTAATTAACGAAAAATTTGATATAACTGATGACATTGCACTAGTAGATGCCTCACTAAAATAGTTAAACATAACAAGACCAGTCATTAAATATACTAAATAATTTACTCCTTCTACTTTAAACTTAAACATATTAGAAAATACAAGTGCCATAACAGCCATCATCAATACAGGATATAACAAACTCCACATTACCCCAAGTACACTTCTTTTATATTTAACTTTAAAGTCTCTCATAATCATTTGACTCATAAGAAACGAATACTTCTTAAAATTTGCTAATATTGCTTTAATCATCTTTACTCCTTTACATATATTATTATAACTTTTTTAATCACTTTAATCAATTTTTAATGTACTTTTGAATACAAAAAAGTATAAATTTTAACCAAATTCTTATGTTTTAATATAATTTTTTTAATAAAACTACACTTTTTTATATATTTACTTTTCTTAAACTCTACATTATTAAGTTCAAAATATGCTCGTTCAATAAACTCATTTCTTAACTTATTATCTTTCATATACCTGGTTTTTAAAGAATAAGTACATAATAAATTAACCTTAATATTTAAATAACTCTTTTCATTAGTTAAACTATCACATAATTTAATTACATCAAATATATCAAACAATCTTTTATCAACGGTAGTCTGTTCACTATTAGAATGTATAATATAATTATATAGATTTTTATTAACTTTAGATATACTATTACACTTTAATATATAAGATAAAACAAAATAAATATCTTCATACTTTAACTCAGGAAATAATATTTTATTATCTTTAATAATACTAGATTTATATAATTTATAAACAGGCCCTAATCTAAATTTATCTAAATTTTCTAATATATCCCTTTTATTAATAGTATTCTTAGGATAATCATTATCATATATAACCCTATCTATATTTTCATATACTTCACAAATATCACATATACTTAAATCACTTTTTTCATAAATAATACTTTTATACAATTCTTCAAAATAAGTAAACTCAATAGTATCATCACTATCAATAAATGCAATATATTCACCAGTACTCTCTTTAATTCCAAGATTTCTCGCCTTACTTATACTTGCTTCTTCTAAAACTTTAATAATAACTCTATCTTTATATTTACTAACTATATCTAAACTATTATCTGTACAACCATTTAAAATACACAAAATTTCTAATTTTACATAACTTTGATTCAATATACTTTGTATACACTTATCCAAATATTTAGCACTATTGTGAATTGGTATTATTACACTTATAAAATCTTTCATACTTAGTCTCCATTCATTACAATTATATCAAAATAATAAAAGAAAAACTACCTAGTCAAACTAAGTAGTTAATCCTTAACATTATTTTTACTATTCTTTTCTTCATTTAATTTACCAATCTCAGTATAATTAGTAATATATTTACTATAATAAGTACTTCTCTTTAATAATTCAGTATTAAATTCATTTATACCCAATTCTTCAAACATAGTCTTTTTACCAGAAAATAAATTAACTCCAAATCCTATCTTATCTCCTTCAATCTCTGCTCCTACACTAGCCAAAATTGTTGGATATAAATCATATGATGAAAATAATCTATTCTTAGTGTGACTAACATCAGTAACACTAGAATTAATAAAAGTATTATATATAGTTCTATTATATTCAGGATATTCACTAAAATAATTAGTATTCATATTCAAATGATCTCCTATTAAAACAATAGTAGTATTTTTATAAAAGTCTTGTTTTTTTAACCAATTGATAAATTCATTAACCATCTTAGATGAACAAGCATAAGCATTAGATAAATGTTCACTAAACTTATTACTACAACTAGAATCTACATAACCATCCTTAAAATGAGTATCCATTGTAAATATACTTACAGAAAATGGTTTATCTTCTTCTGCTAATTTAAGTATTTCATCTTTAGAAAATTCTAATACCTTTTTATCTTCAACACCTTCCCAAACATAGTAACCTTCAGGTACCAATTCTCTATCTATCATTTCATAGTAATCAAGTATTTCATAATTACCATGTGTTATATAATATTTATCAGTTCCAGCAAAATATTTACCTGTTCCTTGAATTAGTTCAAGGTTATATCCTTCTTTATTTAATACATCTCCTAAAGTTATTACATTAGGCATAAATTTTTCTATCTTATCATAACTATTACCAATATCGGATAAAACAGGTGTACCAGAAGTAGATGCCACCGTAGCTGCGATCGTCCAGGTTGCATTTGATGCAACATTACCTCCACCCAACTTATCAGTATTTGAAAAACTAATATTATCTAAAGCTAATTTTTCTAATTCAGGTATTCTTGACTTACTAAATACTCCACCATTTTCTGGAGAAACTAAACTAGCTTCCATACTTTCAAGATATAAAATAATTAAATTTTTCTTCTTTTCAGGAAACTTAATCTTAACTTCATTAGTATTTACATAACTAGTTTCATAAATATCTCCACTTGTTAAATTATTCTTAATATAAGTATGCGCTCCTAATTTAAACATAATAAACACTGCACTCATGGCTAACACTATTAAAGAATATACAAATTTATACTTATAAAATACCGGATACAATTTAATATCTTTATTCCTAATTTGTAAACTTATTTTTACTCTCTTACTATTTATAATAGGTATAAGTAAAATTATCAAAAGTGAAATAAACAAACCAGCGCAAGCTTTAACACCTTCATAAAATACTGAACTTCCAAATCCAGTTTTAGGACTAATTAAATAATAAACAATTTCATAAAAACTAACTTTACTTAAAAACTTCTCTATATAAAAACTTAAACAAAAGATTCCAATACCTAAAACTAATATTAAAATAGAAACCATATTATTTATTATTCTTAATATTTTTTCTTTTTTTGGTTTCTTTACTTGAATTTTTCTCTTCCCTAACTTCAACTTTTCCTTCATTATTTATTACCTCTTTAACTTCAACATTTAATTTAATATTTTTACTTACTATTACAAAAAGAATACTTAAAAAAATAGAAATAATTAAACTACACAAAGAATACTTAACAGTAAACATATTAGTAAAATTAAATGATTTAACTCCTTTTACACTATACATAAACACATAGCTAATAATATTTGTTAACAAAGTATTTAATAAATAAACATAAATTGATAACTTTTCATTTTCTTTAGTTGTATTTCTTAAATAAATAATTGTACCCAAACTACTAGGTAACATTAATGCTATAAACTTATTCATAATTCATCTCCTGATTAAATATTATACTACATAGAAAAAGAAAAAGAAATATCACTATTTACTTTTCTATAAGAAATCTTAATATCTCTTCTTTATTTTTATTTCCAATAATAATATCACTTATTAAATCTACTATGGGCATTTTAACATGTTCTCTTTTAATTAATTCCTTAATACTTTTTAAAGTATATAATCCTTCTACAGTTGTATTTTCTCCATATATTTTAGCCTCTTCTAACTTTCCTTCACCAATTAAATGACCATAACTAAAATTTCTACTATTAGTGCTTGTACAAGTCATTAAAATATCACCAAATCCACTAAATGAAAGAATAGTTTTCTTATTACCACCTAATGCATCTATTAATTCTTTAATATCATTTAAACTTTCAGTTAAAAACAAAGCCTTTGTTGAATCTGTAACATTCATTCCATCTAATATACCTGAAGCAATTGCCATTACATTTTTTATTGCTCCACAGATTTGCACACCAATAACATCCTGTGTATCTCTTAACTTAACAATATCACTTTCCATTGCTTTTTTAATAAAATTCTTAGTTCTAACATTAGTAGTAGCCAAACTAAGTCCAACAGGTACATTTAATACTATATCTCTAGCAAAAGTTGGTCCTGATATAACAGCAATCTTATTACTATTTATATATCTTTCGACTACATCAGTCAAAAAATCACACGTATCATTTTCAATACCCTTAGTTGCAATTAAAATATGCATATCTTTAGTTATAAACTTACTTATCAATTTAGAAGTACTATCTACAGCAAAAGCTGGTACAGCTATAACAACTAAATTTGATTTATTTAAAGCTCTCTTAATACTACTTGTTATCTTAACATTATCAGGAATTATATAATCTGGTAATTTATCACTCACCCTTTTAACATTTAACATCTTTTCTTCATCTTTACTAAAAGTCCATAACATAACATTATGTTTATTTCTATTAAAAATACTTCCTAAAGCAAGACCATATGCTCCACTTCCTAAAATACATACTTTCATTATTTATTCACTTTCTTTCCATTATCAAATATAACATTAGTTTTAAACACTAAAAATAGTATTAGAAAAGCCAACAACACATAAAATATAACCATTTCTTTTCTATAACCAATACTATATAAAATAGTAACAGCACTAAATATCATATCTATAAAATAAATTATTAAAATAGTTTTTCTAGTACTTAATTTCTTTAATAATTGATGATGAATATGTTCTTTATCAGCTTCACCAATAGGTCTTTTATGTATAGTTCTTCTTATAATAGCAAATAAAGTATCAATAATAGGTAAAATCAAAAGTACCATTGGAATTATTAAACTAGTTAAAGTTACAGTTTTGAATCCAAGCAACATAATAACACTTATCATTAATCCTAAAAAAGTACTTCCAGTATCACCCATAAATATTTTAGCTGGCGGAAAATTATGAACAAGAAAACCTGTTGTAGCACCAAACATAATAAATGAAAGCATTATATCAAGTCCACCTAATTTATTTAAAATTAAAGCAATTATTCCAATAGTTAAAAAATAAATTGAGCTTATACCAGCACATAAACCATCTAATCCATCTATCAAATTAATCGCATTTATAATTGATACTATTAGCAAAATAGTTATTGGATAAGACCATATACCTAAATAAGCATTTATACTAAACATATCAAAATAATCTAACTTTAATCCTCCATAAAAAACTATAATACAGGCAACTAATATATGTACTAAAAATTTAATTTTTGCCGGTATTGGTTTAATATCATCAAATATACCAAGTAATAATATTAAAAATGATGCTATTAAAATAGATAACATTAAAGTACTTTCTTTACCAAATAAAATATATCCAAGTAAAAATGACAAAAATATTCCAATCCCACCTAATAAAGGTGTAGGTTTCTTATGAGCACTTCTTTTATTAGGCACATCTAAAATCCCAGTATGTATAGCAATTAATTTACTTAAATATACAAATATAACTGAACTAACAAAAGTAACAGCCACTATTAAAAATACATTATGTCCATTTACATTAAAATTCACTTCTATCACCCTCTAAATTAATTATACTATAAAAATTATAAAAGAAAAAGAGATATTAATATTTGCTATAAACATTTCCTAGAATATCTATAAATAAAGGAGTACATCCATCATCTCCAATAGAATACTCTATATTATTATCTATTACATTTACAATGTATTTAAAATTTAATTTTTCTATATCTTGTTCTCCCATCTCAACACAAAATGTATATAATGAGCCATCCAAAGTAGTATAGTAAACATAATTAAATCCACCATTTCCTTCATCAACTATAAAGAAATTAACTACATCTTTAGCCATCACATAATCTTCATACTTACCACCTTGATTTAAAATTAACTCATTATTGGTATTAACCATTAATGTATAACTACCTACTACTTCACTATTAATCATTTTAATATTTCTATATTGTTCATTATTATTATTTAAATTATTCATACTTTTTTTATAATTATTAACATATAATTTGTATTTTTCTTCATCACTAACTTCTCCACAATTTTTAGAATTATTTTTATACAAGAAATATGCTAATACAAGTATACAACTAATTAAAACAATTATAATAATATCTTTAAACCTATTCACTTAATTTACTCCTTCCCATATTTAATATTAATGCTACAAATATACTAATCGCAGGTGTTATGAATATATGTCCTTGAAACAAAGCAAGTAACATTATTAATAGTATAGATATAAACATATTAACACTCACAAAATTAATAGAATTATTCTTAAAAAACATTACTATCATATATATAACTGGTATAAAGAATAAAACAAATCCTATAATACCTTCTCTATAAAATATATCAAAATAATCCATTTCAACTATTTTAAGATTAACTGAATCTGTACTATAATTTTCTATATAACCTATACCAAATATCTTTTCTTGAATAGGACTTATATTATAATTATGTCTAGTTCTTTCTTCCATAGATAGCCTTTGACTAAATACAAAATGATCTAAAAATTCTTTACTAAATACTTTAACATCATTCTTTTTTAAAAAGTTATAATGTATTTTTAAATTTTCATAAAAGCTTGTTTTAGGTATCACATAAACACTAACTCCACAAAGTAATATTAAACTACTAAATATTATAATAATACTCTTCTTTTTCTTAGATTTAAATAATTTATAAATATAATATAAAAGATTAACAAATAGTATTATAACTAATCCTAAAACAGGTGTCTTAGTTCCTAAACTAAATACGCTATAAAGTGCCATTGCACCCAAAATAACTATTAAAAGCTTAGGTAATTTTTTTATTTCACTTAATATTATAGGTAATATAATAACTAATATAGAACCTACTACATTTGCTGAATAAAACCATCCAGTCATACCAGTTTTACTATGTGAATAACTTTTGAATCCAATACCAAGAACATTAGGCATAAATGTTAATAAAACATAAATTATCCACAAATACATAATTTCCTTCTTACTAATTTTATTATCTTTGTAAATAACTCCTAAACTTATCAACAAAAATACAAAATAATAAGTTGATATTGTGTTCTTAAATTCATACATAAATACACTCATATCTTTATCAAATACCATAATTAATGTATGAATAATAATTGTCATAATTAAAATTGATACATATATTAAAGTTTTCTTTTTATCTTTATACTCTCCAAAATATAAATATAAAACCATTAATCCCATAAATACTAATCTAATCAAAGATGTAACAAAGTTATCAACATTATTATAAATTAACACCGCAGCTAAAACATCTAAAAATGGTTGCATAAACAAGAATATTTTTAAGAATTTATCATTATTTATTATCTTTTTCATCATTAAACATTCTCCATAAATTATCTACTTCTATAATATCATTAGTATAAGTTTTCTCTCTTTTAGAAACATATTCATCAAAAGTACATATCTTCTTAGCAGGATTTCCACCCACGACTGTATTATCAGGTATATCTTTTGTAATTACACTTCCAGAACCAATAATAACATTATTTCCTATTTTAACATTTGGTAAAATCACACTATTGGAACCTATAAATACATTATCTCCAACTTTAATAGGTCTTAAATAATAAGGATAATATTTATTATATCCCATATTATTTAAAACATTATGTATAATATCATGATTTATAAAAGTTACATCACTAGCAACAGTAACATTATTACCAAAACTAATCATTTTAGCATCACTTGGTAACTTTCTTGGTTGAAAAAAGAAATTATCACCTACACTATAAAAAATATTCTTTTTAACTATATACTTAGTCCTTTTATAAGCATCAAATATTAAATAAACTCTAAATCTAATAAATTGTTTTTTAACATAACTTTTCACTTTATCACCTAAACCTAAAACAATTATATCAAAGTTATATTAAAAAGTCTTTTATTTTAATTTTAATAATTAAATAAAAGAACAATTTACTTTACACAATAATACCAATATAATTTGACTAATTAAATAACTGATGATATAAATAAGTTAGGAGAATGATATGAAAAATATTTACAAAGAAAACATATACAGCATTAACTGAAGAACTAAAAGAATATATAAAAATTAATAATATAAATACAATCTATTTATGTGGGATTGATACAGATGCTTGTGTTTTAAAAACAGCATTAGACTTTTTTGATTATAATTTAAATATTAAAGTATTAAAAGATTTATGTATGAGTCACTCAGGAATAGATTATCATAATTATGCACTGATACTTCTTGAAAAATTAATAGGAAAAAATAATATAATTTAGGAGAATACCATGGAAAACTATTTAGAAAACTTAAAAATAAAATTTAACTATTCTGATGATATGATAAGACTGTTAAATTCTGTCATACCAGCGATTATTAGAGTATTTGGAGAAGAACATACTGAAATGATTTTGAGCACTATTAATGAATGTGAAATACATATACAAGGACCCACTGAGAATACTCAAGATTATTTAAATACTTATTTTAACACACAAGAAAAATGGCAAATACCAACAACAGGTGGTGCTTTCTATCATAAAAATATAAAGATTACAGAAACAGGCTTAGAATCAAAATCAATTGTATATATAAGAACTCCATATAAAAAAGAATTTGTTTTAGACAATAACAAACTCGATACAATTGTACATGAACTATGTCACGCTATTAAAGGATACAAAAAAGAAAAATTAATTAATGGCAAAGTATATGATTCAATAGGTTTAAATAAAGATATATGTGATATAGAAAATGGTAAAATAGAAGTAAAAGAAACAAGTATGTTAGGTATTGAAGAAGCATTAAATTCAGTTACTACAGCAAAAATATGTGAGTTGATAACTGGAGAGTATCAAATAAAAAGTTATGGCAGAGCCAGTAGAATTGCTGAATTGTTATTACAAAATGATGAACTAAAAAAACTATTATTTAGAGCACAATTTAAAGAAGATAATGATTGGATTGAATACTTAGGAGAGGAAAATGCAAAAATAATATGTGAAAATTTAGATACATTAGTCAATGCAATGTATGCACCTTGGAGTGAAGTTAACACACCCGAAAAAAGAAAAGCATATAATGAAAGACTTAATAAATTATGTAAGGAAACATATGATTTTACAAGTGAAATATTGAAAAGTAAAAGTTTATAAGGAGAATTTATGAAAATACCATTAAGATTTCAAGTTACAGAATTTGATTGTGGAACAGTATCACTTTTAAATGCATTTAGTTACTTATTTGAAAGAGAAGAAATACCAGCTTTATTAGTTAAATCAATATTTAAATACACATTGGACTGCTATGATGATAAAGGCAATCTTGGACAAGGTGGGACTAGTAGAGAGGCAATAAAAAAATTAACAAAGTGGATAACAAATTATACTAATGAAAACAATTTTAATGTTAAGTGTATAAGACTAGAAAAAGAACAAGTCACTTTAGAAAAAATGAAAGAATGTATAAATAATAATGGTGTAGTTTTTATAAGATGTTATCAAGAATGTGAACATTATGTAATTATAACTAAAATAACTAAAAATTATGTTTATATATTTGACCCATACTATTTAGATAGAAATGAGTATGATAATGATAATTCTGTTAAAATGATATTTAATAAACCATTTGATTACAATAGAAGAGTAGCTATAGAAAGAGTATTTAGTGAAACAAAAAAAGATTTTTCATTAGGTTCAGTTTACAATAGAGAATGTGTTTTAATTAATAAAATTAAAGAAAATTAAAGAAAATGTTTGACGCATTTTAAAGTTTATGTTAATATAGCCTTAATTCGAGAGGTAATTATGGAAACAAATTTAAATTTTACTAATAATTCACATTATTATATTTTAAATGATAGTTTGAACAAATTATTACTAAACTATTGGAATTATTTAAAAAACAACTTAGACAAAAATTTATTTTCAAAAAAAACTATGACTTAATTATTGAACTAATTTCGAATTTGCAATTACTTGATTACATAAAGAATATTAAAATTATTTACGAAAACAATTTACCTGGAGGAATATATAATTACGAAAAAAGAATACTAATTATAAACATTGGACATTTAATTACAGCATATAAATTAGGATTCATAAGTAATGAATCATTCTTAGTTGAGTATTATACAATATTATTTCACGAAATATTCCACGCAATACAATATAAATGTATGTATAATGATAATAAATCACTAATAGCACTTGCAAAAAAATTATCATTACAATTCAAAAAAAGTAATTGCTATAATAAAAATGCTCATTATTTTATTCCAGATGAAAGAGAAGCAAATATTGAAAGTTCTAAATTGCTAAATGATTTTTATTTAAAAAACTTTTATTTAAATAAGCAAACCATTAGTATAACAAAAGATAATTTAGATTATTATTTAGCATTAGGATACCAAAATAATTTTTATCCATTAAAAATTTTAAATAATTTTACAAGCATTTTTTTAGATTTTAGTTCTCAACAAATTGACTTAGATAATAAAATACTTTATGGATTAAAAACTAGTATTGTTCCAAACACAAATATTTTTAGAAAAATTGGTTTATAAAATCATAATAATATGATTTTAAATAAAAATGAAAGGAGGAAAAATATATGAGTAAAAATAATGGCAGATTTTTATGTAGAGAAACAGACACATATGAAAATGGTGATAGAGCAATAACCGACACATTTGTGTTAGATAATGGAGAATTGCAATACCATATTTATAATGTATCAGCAGACGGTTCAGAACATAGCCATCAAATTACAGATGAAGATGGAGAACACGTTTATGCTAGAGAAATAAATGATGAACATCCATGGCATGAACTAGACAGAACATTCTCAGTGAAATGGCTAAAAGAATTATCTTTGACTGAACAAAAATTAATTTTAAATTTAATGAGCAAAAAAGATTTAGAATTAGTTAAAAATTTAATTCTTAGTGATGAAATTTGTTACAATGAAGATTATTCAAAAAAATTATGTAGATAAAAGAGGATTAAATATGAAAGAAAAATTTGATGATTATTTAATAAATGGATTAAATGATTACGACAAAGAATATCTTCCTACTATGGACTATGTAATGTTGCTATTACATAAAACCGGGATAAAGGGTTATTTCGCAAGAAAAACATATATGGCATTTGTTGAATATCCAACAGAAAACTACGAATATAATAATGCATATGAAGTACTAGAAAGTGAAATAACTTTATGTAAATGTAAAGCAGGTATTATTTATAAAAAAGCTGAAGATGGTTCTTTTAAAGATATTGCATTTATTGATTTAACTAACAAAAAAGATTACACTCTGTAAAGAGTGCTTTTTCTTTATTTTTAATATTGACATAATACCCTTCTAACATATAAAAATTAATTAGAATATGTGATTGAAGGGAGGATAATTATGAGAATAACTGGTTATGATGACTATTATGATGATTATGGATCAAATTTAATTAGTAGTAATCCATTTGAATCTATGAGTGCTGGACCAAGTCTAACATTTGGAACAGTGGCACTTATTTTAGCACTAATCATTTCATTAGTAGCTTATTTTGGATTTGTTAAATCGGGTAAAACTTATGCACAAAAATTTGTAAATTGGTTAAAAGAATTCTTAAATTTCAAGAGAATTTTTATTGAAAACTTACTAAAATTTGGTTATTTATTTGTAGCAGTTTACATTACTATCTATTCATTTGGATTAATTAAATTAAGTTTCTGGGCATTCTTATTAGTACTAATTGTAGGTAATATTATTGCAAGACTTATATTTGAATTTAGTTTAATGATGATTATGATATGGAAAAATACATCTGAAGTAAGTAGTGATTTAAACAAAATAGTTAATAAAGATAAAGAAGAAAAGACCAATTAAAGGTCTTTTTTGTTTAAGTGATTTTTACCATCTACTATTCTAGATACCATTACACTACTAGCAGTATCACCCACTACATTTAAAACAGTTGCTGGTGCATCTATAATAGTTGCAATTAAAGTTAATATAGGAAGTGCATATAAAGGATAACCCATTAAAGTTAAAATAAGCATCTCTGATATTGTACCACCACCAATAGGTATACCAGTTACCAAAAGTGAAACTATCAAACTAACTATTAAAAGTTTACCAACACTAACATCTATATTAAATAAATAAGCTAAAAACATTATCTTAAATACACTACCTACTATAGATCCATCTTTATGAAAAGAACTTCCCAAAGGTATAGTAGTATTAGCAATATCTTCACTTACACCCAGACTTTCACTAGTTTTTATATTAGTAGGTATGGAAGCTGCAGAACTACATGTACTTAAAGCTGTTATAGTTACAGGAATAATATTTTTCCAATATAGTTTTAAACATTTTTTACCACCAGCAACATAAACATAAATTGAATAAATAATAAAATATATAAATAATGAAACAATTAAATAAATGATGAATGTTTTTAAATACCCCACCGCTATACTAGAACCAAACGTTCCAACGAAATTAGCAAAATAACACCCTAATCCTATCGGAGCATAATACATAATAATATTTAATATACTTTTTAATATTTCATTAAAACTATCTAATACTTCTAATGCCTTAATCCCTTTTTCTTTAGATAAAATAATTCCTACACCAGTAATAACAGAAACTACTATTAATGCAATAATATTATCTTTACTTAATAAATTAACAAAATCATCTGTTGTTAAAGTATTAACTGTTCTTTCTATTAAATTAACTTCATCTTTTTTAACAATTTCACCACTAATATTATTTAATATGCTATCAGTATCATTCAAATTAACAAGTTGTATTCTACTAAATATAATTCCTACAACCACACTAATTAATGAAGTAAAAATAAATACTAATATAATACTACTTATAACTTTTCCCACTCTTTTAGGTGACTTTAATTTACCAATACTAGTTGAAATAGTTAAAAATATAAGTGGTACTATAATAACCATAAGCATATTTATAAATAAATCACCAAATGGTTTTAAAAAACAAATATTTTCTTTAAAAACTAACCCTAAAATAGTACCAATTAAAATAAATAATAATAAAATAAATGAATTCTTATAATTTTTAAATATCTTTTTCATATTCCTCCTTAAGAAATAATATTTAAAATATAAGTAATTTATTACTAAAAACAACATAATTATTAAAAATGTTTAACAATATCTTATATATTTATAGTATAATTAAATAGGTGAAAATATGAAAAACTTTATAAAAGACAATAAAGAATATGTTAAATCTATTAGTTTAGTTTTAATTATTCAAGCAATAGTATATTTTATTATTAATTTATCTTTAACTAAATATCATTTTTTAGATACTAATTTAAATGTACCATTTATTAAATATTTTATTTATATTTATCATAGTTGGTATCCTTTTGTATTCTTTTTATCATATTTGATATTTAAAGATAATAAAGATGTATATAAAAAATTAATATATACTTTAGCATTTGGATTTATATTATCTAACTTAACTTTTATTATTTATCCAAGCGCTATTGTAAGACCAACATTTGAAGTAAAATCTATAACTGACTGGATAGTAAACCTAACTTATAACTTAGATAATCCTACTAATTGTTTACCATCAGAACACTGTTTAGTATGTTTTATATTAATATATTATTTAAATAAAACTAATATTAAACCATTAACCAAAATATTATCTACTTCATATTTAATATTAATTATATTATCTACTTTATTCACTAAACAACATTTACCAATAGATGTAATATTTGCATTTATTTATTCAACTTTAATAATTCTAATAGTTAAACAATTTTATCCTAAATTAAAAGAAACATTAAAATTTTTATTCTAATGTTTCTTTCTTTTACCAATAGATTCTCCAACGCTTACTTTAGTTTCAAAGCCATCACTACTATTTTTAATTATATCATTATCTAAGTCTACAATATCTTTCTTAATCATAAGAACAATAGTAGAACCTCCAAACTCAAACATACCCTTTTCTTCACCTTTTTTAAATGTATATTCTTCATGTTTATTATTTATTTTACCAACCATTATAGCTCCAACTTCAATTTGTATAACATCATCAAAATTATCAGTATGCATAATAGTATATTCTCTAGAATTTTGTTTATAAATATTAAAATGTTTTAAAACAATAGGCCTAACTGTATTTAGTATACCAGGTACAAACACATTTTTTTCTTTACTACCATTATCTATATAAATATATCTATGATAATCAGTCGCTTCTAATCTAAATATTAACAACTTACCACCAATAAATTCTTTATAAATAAAATTATTATTAACTAAATCTTTTATTCTGTAATAACTATTTTTTATCTTATATAGTCCCTCTTCATTAATATCATATACACTTAATTTAGAACTACATGGACTAATAAAATCATCTTTATTTTTAGAATAATCTATATTTTTAATTTCTCTAGTAAAGAAATCATTAAATGATTTATAATCTTTTTCTTTATACAAACTCATATCAATATTATTCTTTTTAATAAAAGATTTAATCTTAAACTTAGATAACTTACTATCTAAAAACAATCCCATTATTTTAGAAAATAAAGGTATACTAAATATTCTAACAATTAATCTACCAATAATAGTACCATAAAAGAACCTAACAACATTAGATTCTTTAATATACCACTCATTACCTAATCTATCTCTTACTCCATACTTCATAAATATCCTATTCATCTTCCATTTCATTAAATAATTTAACTATATTTTTTTTAGGAAGTAACATCTTAATTTCTTTATTTATTTTAAACTCAAATTCTTTTGTATGATGTGTATACTCTTCTCCATCAATAACCCAACTTGGTGGCATTTTATCAAATTTAACCTTAAAGTTATTAGTTTTGTAATATTCTACGCCTGGCATATTTTTTACTTTACTAGTAAATACAGTACTTACTATTTTAATTAATTCTGGTTTAGTCTTAGCTGATATTAAAATAACTTCAAACATATCATCATCTAATTTTATATCAGAATATATATTATCAAAACCACCCATACGACATGTATTAGTAACAAATACAAATGAATAAGTACCACTCTTTTTTATACCATCTATTTCATACTCTAAATCAAATAATTTAACTTCTCCTTTAAGTTCATTCATCGCATTAAAGAAATAACCAAGTCTGCCATACTTTTTCTTTAATTCTCTAGGTGTGTTATAAGAAACATCTACATAACTGCCTATACAAGCCACATAAACAAAAGGTTTACCATTGATTAAACATACATCTATATTCTTTATAGTACCATTAACTAACATCTGAGCATTAACCATCATGTTTTTAGTAAATCCATACATAGTTCCTACGTCATTAACCGTTCCCACAGGTAAATGAGCCATTAATATTTTGTTATCTCTCATCAAATTACCGGTAACGCCTTCATTTAAAGTACCATCACCACCACAACAAATGACTAAATCAACATCGTCACTTAAGTTTTTAACTATTTTTGTTGCGTCTTTTGGTCCACTAGTAGGACACATAATAGTTTCAAAATCATTAGCCGTTAAAATTGAAGGTAAACTTACAATATCTTTTTTATCTTTAGGTCTTCCACTTTCTGGATTAAAAACAATAGCACATTTTCTCATAACAATCTCCTCAGTACTAATATTATACTATTTTATAATTTTTTTATCAATATTGCATTTATTTTTGCAGTGATTCTAATTGTTTTATTTTGATTTCATAATCTTGATTATTTATTTCTGTCATTCCTATAATTTTTGCATTATTTAATAAATTTGAATATTCAATTATTAATTCTTTTAAAGACTCAGTGATTATATCTAGTTGAGAACAAGTTGTCATTAAATCTCTAAATAGTTTTAACCATTCATAATATGTTATTGTTTTATCATCTAAATAATCTTTTAATCTTTTTATTCTTGATTCAATTAATTTTATTTTCAATATATTTGGATTATTAACATAATTTAATCTTGGTGTTGGTAATTTAGATAAAATCTTTGTATATAATTCTTTTTCTTCATCTTTTACTATTACATTAGCAAGATATAAATGTGTTTCTAACTCTTTTAGTAGTTTTTTATTCTTTGATATTTTATTTAATTTTGCATAAAGAATTACTATCGACTTCCAATTATTAAAGTAGATTCTTTCATTAGATAATGTTTCAATTGTTTGATTTATAAATTTTTCAAAGTATTCACTGTTCGCTAATTTCTCTACTAACTTATCATTCATTTTTACATGCCCCCTTTAAATGTACTTAGTATTATACAGTATTTTAATTATGAAGTCAAACAAAAAGGTAGTTTAATTACTACCTAATGTTACTTTTATAGTTTTATCTTTACCATTTCTATTTACTACAACATCCACTTTAGTATCAATATCATAACTATAAAGTCTATATCTGAATTCAGCAATATTACTAACTTTGTAATCTCCTATTTTAGTTATAACATCACCTTTTTCAAAGCCAGCTTTATCAGCAGGACTATCTTTTTCTACTTCTACAACTACAACTCCTTCAGTAACATTCTTATCTATATTAATACCAGTATATCTAAGTTGATATACATTACTAACATTTATCATACTTACTCCAACATATGGTCTTTTAACACTACCAGTTGTACGAATACTTTCAGCATACTTTAAGGCATCTTCAATTGGAATAGAAAAACCTAAACCTTCTACTGTATCTTTAACTATTTTTAAATTGTTAATTCCAATAACCTCACCATTTATATTACATAAAGGGCCACCGCTGTTACCAGGGTTAATTGCTGCATCTGTTTGCATAACATTTAAAATATAGTCTGCATCATTATTATTAACATTAACACTAATCAATCTATCTTTACCACTTAAAATTCCTTTAGTAACAGTATTTTTAAATTCTTTTCCCATTGGACTTCCAACTGCAAAAACTGTGTCTCCAACCTTTAAATCAGAACTTTTGCCTAAACTAGCTACTTTTTTTACACTATTTTTAGGAACTTTTAAAATAGCAATATCAGCATAACTATCACTACCTACTATAGTAGCATCACTTGTAGTATCATCACTATAAGTAATAAGAATATTATTTCCACTTTCAATAACATGGTGATTAGTCATAATATAACCATAGTCATTGTCTGTATCATAAACAAATCCTGAACCAGTTCCCGTTAATTCATTATCCTCATAAGTTTCAATAACAACAACTGCATCGTTTACTTTCTCCACACTTTCACTTATACCAGTATCAGTAATATTAACATTTTTTTCAGTAATAGTTTTAACTACTTCTTTAGGAAAATAATATACAGCCCCCACTACTAAACCAGCACCTACTATAAAACACAAAACTCCTGTTAAAATATAACCAATTTTTTTCTTCATAAAAGCCACTCCTATTCCATATACATTATGTCTTTATAATTTGGTGGAAATCCCATAGCATTAATCACATCATCTATCTTAATAACATGTAACTTTCCACATAATCTATCAAATTCATAATTAATTTCATTCATCATCATTTTAAAATCAACTTTAGTTAATAATCTTTTTAATATAATAATCAAAGCAAATATATCATTTTTTCCATAAATATACTCATTATTAGTCTTATCAATCTGTAACATACTATGATATTTAGTATCCGGAATAATTCTTTGTGTAAAATGATTAAAAACAATATCTTCATGTGCACATAAATTTCTATAATTAGCAAGTATTGGTAAATACATCTCCATTTCATCAGGTTCAATTTTATAAACACTTGCTATTGATGATTTATCCATAGGTTTTAAAATACTAAACATCTCACTCATCAAACCAAAACTTATAACTTTAACACCTATCCAAAGAGGTATATATCCATAATTATCCATATAGTGACTTGTCGCACCATGTTGTCTTCCAT
>OLHG01000790.1_pt1 | contig 21543 bp, 18 predicted proteins | sample 1605971 | NCBI WGS metagenome assembly OLHG01 (sample SAMN03283289) | human gut metagenome | biome: human-associated habitat; material: feces | host: Homo sapiens | place: Peru | collected 2012 | reverse complement strand
CTCCTATAAACGCTACTAATATTTCAAATAACATTAATAATATATACTTTGGTTCTCCATAGAAATAAAATAATAATGAAAATAATAATAATACTAAATTTTTATATTTTTTGGGTACTATGAAGTAGACAATTAGTACTAATGGTAGAAAGTAATACAAAAAACTTATACTTGTAAATAACATAATTCCTCCTTTTAAAAAGGCACCAATTAAGGTGCTACTTGATTATTCGTTAACGTCTTTTAATATTTCATCAGGTAATTCAATATCTTCTTCTTCATATGTTTTTTCTAGTTCTTTACCAATGTTATTGTTAACATATTTTTTGAATTCTTCATATATTGGTTTGGCATCTTCTTCATTAGCCATAATTAGAAATATTACATTACCGTTATTTGTGATATATAATTTATCAGCATTTACGCAAACCCAACGACGCATATTAATGTTATTTAACATTTCTTCTTTCATAGTTTCAATGTTAGTGCCATCTTTTACTTTAACTACTGCTAAGTTATAAGGAATAGCGTTCATTAGGGGTAAAGAAACTATTACTGATTCAACGTTTTCATTGGATTTAAGACCAGTATAACTTAATAAATCATCAGAATTATTAATATCAATAGTTTCTGTTTCTAATTCTGGTAATTCTAGTTTACTATTTTTATATATAGATTTAATCATCTTAGTAATATCTTCATTTGTTTTTAATTCTGAAGAAGTATTCGGTTTAAGAAAAATAAAACCTAATATAATAATAACAACAAGAATAATTCCACCAATTATAAAATCTTTCTTTTTCATTTCAACCTCCTATCTAATGTATTAATTGTAGCATAAAAAAAATATTTAGTAAATAGTTGTTGACAGTTAGACAGATGTTCAATTATAATATAGTTGAACAATTATTCAACTATAGGAGGCATGTATGGAGAGAAAAGAACTTGTATGTGATTGTAATATAATTCATGAAGATGCAGTTAATATGGCTATTAAAAATAGACCTGATGATAAGGAATTGATTAATTTGTCAGAATTATTTAAGATATTAGGTGATTTAACAAGAATTAAGATTATTTGGACATTAGATAATAATGAGATGTGTGTATGCGATATTGCTAATGTTTTAAATATGACTAAGTCGTCGATATCGCATCAACTTGCTATTTTAAAGAATGCTAGCATAGTTAGATATAGAAAGTCAGGAAAAGAAGTATATTATACTTTAGATGATGAACATATTAATAAATTATATGAAATAGGTCTTGAACATATAGAACATAGAATGAAAGGTGAATGTGATGAGTAAATATAGATATAATATTAATAATTTAGATTGCGCTAATTGTGCAAGAAAAATAGAAGAAATGTTAAATAATAATAGTGATTTTAAGAATGCTTCAGTTAATTTTAATACTTGTAAAGTTTCTTATGAATCAGATAAGGAATATAGTTTGAAAGATTTAAATGAACTTGTAAAGGGTATTGAACCGGATGCTTATCTTACAGAAGAAGAGGTAGAGAAAGATACTAAGCAATTTCATTTAAGTATATTAATTATTGCTTTAGTTATTGGTATTTTAGCATATCTTCTACCTTTATCTAGGTCATTTAAGCTAGTACTTTATATTGTTTCTTATGGATTACTTCTTTATAGAACAACAATTAATGCTGTTAAATTGTTAGTTAAGGGTAATGGAATTAATGAGAATGCTTTAATTACGATATCATGTCTTGGAGCTTTATTACTTGGTAAGGTTATGGAAGGTATGATGGTTATAACTTTATATACTATTGGTAAAATATTAGAAGAAAAAGCTATTAATAATTCAAGAAAGTCTATTAAAGAGTTATTAGATATTAAAGAACCATATGCTTATAAGAAGGTAAAAAATAAAATTGATAAAGTTAAAGTAGAAGATGTTTTAGTAGGAGATATTCTTGTTGTTAAGGCTGGTGAAAAAATACCCGTTGATGGAATAGTAGTAAAGGGTAGTAGTAAGTTAGATACTTCAGCATTAACAGGAGAGAGTGAACTTGTAGAGGTTGAAGAAGGTGCGACAGTATTATCAGGCAGTATCAATACTTTAAATGTAATAGAAATAAAAGCTACTTCTTTATTTGAAAATAGTACTGTTTCAAAGATTTTAGAATTATTAGAGAGTGCTACTGATAAAAAAGCAAAAACTGAGACCGTTATTTCTAAGATTAGTAAAATCTATACTCCTGTTGTAGTTATTTTAGCAATTTTGATAATGATATTATTTCCATTAGTATTTAATATATCTACGCATGATAGTATATATCGTGGGCTTACTTTCTTGGTAGTATCTTGCCCATGTGCGATTGCAATATCTATTCCTTTATCTTATTTTACAGCAATTGGAGTAGCCGGCAAGAAAGGCATCTTAATTAAGGGTAGTAATTATTTAGACAATTTAAGTGAAGCTACTAGTATAATTTTTGATAAGACAGGAACACTTACTAGTGGAGCATTTACTGTATCCAACATAGAAATTATAGATAAAAAATATACGAAAGATGAAATTATCAATATCTTAGTAATGGGTGAGTCTTACTCAGATCATCCAATTGCTAAATCAATTTTAAGACTTAAAGATGCGGATATTGATAGTAGTAAAGTTAAAAACTTTAAAGAGATGACTGGTAAAGGAATATCATTTACGTTAGATAATAAAAAGATTTTAATAGGTAATGGTAAGTTATGTAATAAGTGTGATAATGAAGCAATGATTCATTTAAATATTGATGGTAAACATGTGGCTTCTATTACAATAGATGATGGTATTAAAAATAATGCTAAGGAAGCGATTACTAAGTTAAAATCATATGGTATTAAAACTTATATGTTTACAGGAGATAAAAAAGATGTTGCTTTAGATATTGGTCATAAACTTGATATTGATGAGATTAAGTATGAGATGCTTCCAACAGATAAGTTTGAGTGCTATGAAAAAGTTAGTGAAAGTAATAAGATAACAATATTTGTCGGAGATGGTATTAATGATGCACCGGTATTAAAAAGAGCAGATATTGGTATTTCGATGGGTGGTGTAGGTGCTGATTCAGCAATTGAAGCTAGTGATATTGTTTTAATGAGTGATGAAGTTGAGCGTATTCCACAGGCTATTGAGATATCAAAATATACAAGAAAAATAATTAAACAAAATCTAATATTTGCTATGGGTGTTAAATTAATTATCTTACTTCTTAGTGTATTTGGTTATGCTAATATGTGGCTTGCTGTCTTTGGTGATACGGGAGTTACGTTAATTACTATTTTAAATACTTTAAGAATAATTAAAAAATATAATAAATAAAAAAAATTACACTTAGTACTAAAGTGTAGTTTTTCTTTTAATTAAATTTCTTTTTTAAGAATAAGGCACCAATTAGAATAATTATACTTGATGCGGCAGCTATTTCTAAATTATTATTTGTTTTAACACCTGTATCAGGAATATTTTTATCGGCTAAACTATAGATATAGGTAACTATAATATCTTCTTTAGTATATGTTCCTATTTCTTCACCTTCAACTTTAACTAGATTATAGTTATCAATTATCTTATCCATTGTTTGATATTCTTTATTAACCATGCCGGTAGTAATAACTTCGTCTGCTAAAACATTTCCGGCAGTATCAATATATTTCGCAATTACTTTGCCTTGTTCAGCAGTATATGATAGGTGAGCATGGCCTGTGATACGATAACCTTGGTAAGCATTAGTTAGAAGTGGGCCATTGAAATGGAAGTTCATGTCAATACCTTGTTCAGTATCATTACTTAGATTTCCGATATGTTCTTGAATTTTGTTATCGCCTTTAGAGATATTGCGCATATATTCTCCGGGAGTATATTCATGTTGATTAGTGTCATCTATATTTTCATCGGCTAGAGATATGCCCATAGCATAATTAAATAGAAAGTCATAGTGTAATTTAATTAATTCAGGATTATCTTCTTCGTAGTTTATCGCATTCCCACCAAATATACCATAAGCTATTTCTTCTTTAGTAAAGTCAGTTAATTTAGTTATTTTTTCTTTACCATCTTTACCATAATTATAATAGTCGTTAAAGAAATCTAAATAGTAAGTTGCTAAATCACTAATACCGCTATAACCTTTTTCTTTTAGTAGAGTATCTAATGTATCGTTATTCATATCTTTTGTTTTAGTAGTAAGAGCTTTTAAAGCAAAATTACTAGTTCTTCTAAACTTTTGTAATTCTGTAATATTTTCATTATTAAATGTTTTTATATCACTTATTTTTTGATAACCAATTTCTTCTAATTCTTTAGAACTATATGGATATATTACAAAAGAATCTTTATCATAGTTATAGTTATATTTAGATTTGTTAATTATTTTAACATTAACTTTTAAGGTATAACCTGGTAGGATATAAGGGGCTTGTTTTTCATCTTGACCCCATGCAATAACCTCAAATATATCCGGGTTGATTACTAATGTTTCTTTGTCATAATCTTCAGGAATAGTATATGTTAAGGTAAATAGGTAATAACTTTTTTTATTTTCGTCAATTTGTTTACCTAGATATTCCCAATCAACTAATATACTATCATCAGTTTTTGTTGTTCCTGGTTGAATAGCTTGCCATTTATAAGTTAATTCTTCAACTGCATCGGCTTTAACAGGACTATATACTAGTAGAAAAGCCAGTAATATAAATATTATTTTTTTCATATTCTCTCCTTTACAATATATATAATAGGAGTTATTTCGTGAATAAATTGTCAATTCATGGGAGATATAATAAAATATTTAAATATTACAAAACTGTAAGATAAAATATATCTATTAGATGATATAATATAAATAAGAAAGTGGGACTTTTATGAAGAAAATAATGATAGTAGAAGATGATAAAACAGTAGCAAGTGAGTTATATGATTTATTAGTTAATGCTTCGTATGAGGCAATTATTTTAGAGGATTTTAAGAATGCTAAAGAAAGAATAATGGATAGTAATATTGATCTTATTTTGTTAGATATTAATATTCCTTTTCTTAATGGAGAATTATTGTTAAAAGAGATTAGAAAAGAATCTAATATACCGGTTATTATGATAACTAGTAAAACTAATGAAACGGATGAAGTATTATCAATGTCTTATGGAGCGGATGATTATATAACTAAGCCTTATAATCCGGTAATACTATTACTTAGAATATCTAATATATTTAGAAGATGTGAAAATAGATTAGATGTAATTAAATATAAAGATTTAGTAGTGGATATTAATAAAGGAATAATTAAGAGTAATGACCGAGAAATAGTGCTTACTAAGAATGAGATGATTATTTTTAGTTATTTATTAAGTAATAAAGAGAGAATAGTATCGAGAGATGAACTAATGACAACGTTATGGAATAATGATGAATATATTAATGATAATGCTTTAACAGTTAATATAAGTAGATTAAGAAGTAAGTTAAAAGAATTAACTAGAGAAGATATGATAGAGACAAGAAAAGGGATAGGGTATATATTATTATGAAATTAGTTAGTTATATAAAAGATAAAGTTATCAGTATAGTTATATATTTATTGATGGTAGTACTTATTTCTTTAATTCTTAAAGTATTTAATTTAGATAAGAGCGTTTTGATAGTAATATTTTTGATACTAATAATAAATGGAACAATGTTAATACTAATTAATTATTTTAGGAAAAGAAGTTATTATAATAATATATTAGGAATGTTAGATAAATTAGATAAGAAATATTTAGTATTAGAAACTGTTTTAGAACCTACTACTTATGAAGAAGAAATAGTTAATAATATTTTATATGATATAAATAAGTCAATGATCGAGAATATTAATATTCAGAAAAGAAGTATTAATGAATTTAAAGATTATATTGAGATGTGGATACATGAAGTTAAGTTACCAATAGCTAGTATGGTTTTGAAGTGTCATAATCATAAAGAAGTTAACTCTAATGAATTATTAAGTATTATTAGAAGACTAGATAATGATATTGATCAAATACTTTATTATATGCGAAGTGAAATAACTGAGAAAGACTTTATCATTAGTGAAGTTTCTTTAAAAGATATAGTTAGAAGTGTTAGTTTAAAGAATAAAGATGATTTATTAGAAAATAAGATTGAGTTAGAAGTTAATATAGATAATGAATGTGTATATACTGATAAGAAGTGGATGGAGTTTATATTAAATCAAATTATTAGTAATAGTATTAAGTATAAGAAAGAGAAAGATAGTTTTATTAAAATTACTAGTAATGTTAGTGAAGATAAAGTAAATCTGATAGTATATGATAACGGAATTGGAATATCTAAGGGGGATATTAAGAGAGTTTTTGATAAATCGTTTACTGGTAAGAATGGAAGAGATAAGATAAAATCAACGGGTATGGGTTTATATATTGTTAAGAACTTATGCAGTAAGTTAGGACATAATATTTATATCGAAAGTGCCCTAGATGAATATACCAAAGTAATTATTGAATTTGGTAAGAATAATTATTATAATTTTTAATATTACGAAATTGTAAGATAATGTAATATTAAATTGGCGACAAATAGATAGTGATTTAGTAGAATTAGTTATGAAAGGAGAAAATGTTTATGGAAAATATTTTAAGATTATGTAATGTAGAAAAATACTATGGAAGTAAATCTAGTTTAACTAAGGCTATTAATGATATTTCTATGGAAGTAGGAAGAGGAGAATTTGTAGCAATTATGGGGGCTAGTGGTTCAGGGAAGACGACTTTATTAAATATGATATCGACAATAGATAAAGTAACTGCCGGACATATTTTTGTTGATGGAGAGGATATTACAAAGTTAAAGGGTAATAAATTAAATAAGTTTAGGAGAGATAAGTTAGGTTTTATATTTCAAGACTTTAACTTATTAGATACTCTTACGGGGTATGAAAATATATCTTTATCATTATCTATTCAAAATGTTCCTTATAAAGAACAAAAAGAGAGAATAGAAGACATTAGTGGTAAGTTAGGCATTACTAAAATACTAGATAAATATCCATATCAAATGAGTGGTGGTGAAAAGCAAAGAATTGCTAGTGCAAGAGCAATCATAACTAATCCTAGTTTAATTTTAGCAGACGAGCCAACCGGTGCATTAGATTCTAAGTCATCTAGACAATTATTAGATAGTATTGAATTCTTAAACAAGAAATTAAATTCTACTATTTTAATGGTAACACATGATGCTTTTACGGCTAGTTATGCTAGTAGAGTAGTATTTATTAAAGATGGGAAGATATTTAATGAATTAAATAGAGGTGAAAAAACAAGAAAGGAATTTTTTGATAATATAATTGATGTAGTCACTCTTTTAGGGGGTGAGATGAACGATGCTTTATAAATTATCAGTATCTAATATAAAGAAAAGTTTTAAAGATTATGCTATATACTTTATTACTTTAATAATGGGTGTTTGTATATTTTATATCTTTAATTCGATGGATAGTCAAACGGTTATGCTAGAACTATCTAGTAGTCAAGAAGAGATGATTGAACTTTTAGCGTCATTATTATCATATGTGTCAGTATTTGTATCAGTTATATTAGGATTCTTAATTATATATGCATCAAGATTTTTGATAAAGAAGCGTAATAAAGAGTTTGGTATATATATGACACTAGGAATGTCTAAGAGAAAGATATCATTACTACTGTTAATTGAGACTTTCTTAATTGGACTTATTTCTTTAGGAATTGGTTTATTATTAGGAATAGCTTTATCACAAATTACAAGTATATTTGTAGCTAATATGTTTGAAGTTAATATGACTAAGTTTTCTTTTAACTTTTCAAAGAGTGCAATGATAAAGACAATAATTTATTATGGTATTATATATTTAGTAGTAATGATTTTTAATACAATTATTATAAATAAAAATAAGCTTATAAATCTATTACAAGCTAGCAAGAAACAAGAAAAGATTAAGTTAAAGAATCCTTATGTTTGTATAGTATTATTTATATTATCAATAGGTATGTTGGGATCAGCATATTATATGGTTACAGATGGTTTATTTAAATTACTTGATTATGGTATGAATATATTATTACTTCCAATATCTCTTGGGGTAGTTGGTACGATATTATTCTTTTATTCAATATCAGGAATGTTATTAAAGATATTATCTAAATGGCATAATATATATTATAAAAAATTAAATACTTTTGTTTTTAAACAGATAAGTAGTAAGATTAATTCAATGGTTATATCAATATCAGTTATATGTATTATGTTATTTATTACCCTATGTTTATTATCTAGTGCTTTTACTATAAAGAACTATTTTAATAATTCTATTAATAAGTATGCTCCAGTTGATTTTCAGGGTGTAATAAGTACAAATGTTGATAAAGAAGAAGTAATTAGTTCTATAAATAGTGAGAAGTTAATAAAAGATAATGTTAAAGATATGGTTATTATTAATGAATACTATGATAATAATTTATTATATAGAGAATCACTTGGTAATTACTATCCAATAATTAAAGATAAGTATCCATATTTAAGATATGATTTTTTAGTAGAGATAGTTGGGGAAAGTGATTATAATAAGTTAGCTAAATTATATAATTTAGATAAAGTATCTTTAAAAGATGATGAATATATTATTGTATCTAATTATGATAAAGAATTATATGATGAAGTGTTAGATAGAGATAGTATAATTAATATATTTGGTTATGACTTAAAACCCGCTAGTAAGAGATGTGTTGAAGGTTTTGTTAGAATTGGTGGTAATCCATCTAATTTAGGATTCTTTGTAGTACCTGATAAAGTTATTAATAAAGAAGATGCTAGTATAACAATGTTAGTTGGTAATTATCGAACAAAAGATGAAGATATAGTTAAATTAATCGAGGATAAGTTTAGTGAATATAATAGAAGTAATACTATTACAATAGATACAAAGAATGATATAAAAGAGGCTTCAACAGGGTTATCGGCGATTGTTACATTTATTGGTTTATATTTAGGTATTATCTTTCTTATTTCATCTTCGGCTATTCTCGCTTTAAAAGAATTATCGGACTCTTTAGATGATAAGAATAAGTATCAAGTATTAAGACAAATAGGGGCTGATGAGGTAGATATAAATAAGTCTTTATTTAAACAAATGTTAATATTCTTTGTAATGCCTTTATCTTTAGCAATAGTTCATACAATATTTGGTCTTAGATTTTGTACTTATGTTTTAGGTAGTTTAGGTATAGATAGTATATTAAAAGGTTCGGTTACAACATTTATATTTTTGATTATTATATATTCAATATATTTTATAATTACTTATATTTGTAGTAAGAATATTATTAAAGAGAGAATGTAAATACATAGTTATTTGTGTATTTACTTTTTATTTGTGATATAATTTTAGTGTTAGGTAGTGAGATAGATGATATTAAATGTGAGTGGTAGAACAGATATAGTAGCTTTTTATTCAGAATGGTTTATGAATAGATATAAAGAAGGTTATGTCGATGTAAGAAATCCATTTAATCCCAAATTAGTTAGTAGAATACATTTTAGAGATGTTGATGCTATTATGTTTTGTACAAAGAATCCCATACCTATATTAGATAGAATACAAGAAATAGATAAACCAATATTATTTCATATTACCTTAACACCTTATAAGAGGGATATTGAACCAAATGTTATTGCTAAAGATAAGATAATAGAAGCTATTAAGAAATTATCTAGTATAATAGGTAAGGATAATGTAGTAGTGAGATATGATCCGGTATTTATAAGTGATGAATATAGTTTAGAGTATCATGTTAAGGCTTTTGATAGGGTATGTAGTTTATTAGATGGTTATGTTAGTAAGATATTAATTTCATTTATAGATAATTATAAGAATGTTAGAAAGAATGGTAGAATAATTAATTACCGAGAGTTTACAGAGAATGATTATATGGTAATTGGTAAATCATTTAGTAAGAGTGCTCATGAACATAATATGATAGTGCATACTTGTTTTGAAGATAGAAATTTGGTAGAATATGGTTTTGAGAAGGGTGAATGTTTATCACATGAACTAGCTTATAAATTAACGGGTAAAGTATATAAGAAAGAATGGAGTGCTAGAAAAGAGAAGAAATGTCATTGTGTACAAATGGTTGATATTGGAGTATATAATTCTTGTAAGCATTTCTGTAAGTATTGTTATGCTAATTATGATGAAAAGTTAGTTAATAAGAATTTTATGGAACATGATCCTGATTTATCACTACTTATTGGTAAGTTAGAAAAAGATGATATTATAAAAGAAAGGTTTGTATAGGTGGAAGTAATGAAGAAAGTATTATTTGCAACAGGAAATGAGAGTAAAGCTAAAAGATTTAAAGATGGTTTGTTAAGAAATGGTATTGAAATAATAACTATTAAGGATATTGATGAGGATATTGAAGTTTTAGAGGATGGTAAGGATGCAATAGAGAATGCTTTAATAAAAGCTAGGGCGTATGCTAAAGTGTTAGATATACCGGTGTTTGCTATGGATGATAGTTTATATATTGATAATATACCTGATGATAAACAACCAGGGCTATATGTTAGAAGAGTTAATGGTAAGAGATTATCTGATGAAGAAATGCTTACTTATTATTCTAATTTAGCACATGAATATGGTGTAGATGGTAAATTAACTTGCAGATGGGTATATGGAATTGCTGTTATTAATAATGGAGTAGAATCTACTTATACATGGAGTAAAGATGATTTTTATATAGTAGATAAACCCTCTGATAAGATTGATCCAGGTTATCCTTTAAATACAATATCTATTAATAAGAAATTAAATAAGTATTTTACAGATATGACTAAAGAAGATTATGATACTGTTAAAGAAGACGAGAGCGATGTTGTGGAGTTTCTTTGGAAGAATTTATCGAGGTAGTTATGAAGAAGATGAATGCTAATCATTTAAAGTTAATAGCTATAATAGCAATGACAATAGATCATATAGCTGATTTATTATATCCGGGAATGCCTAATAATATGGTATCTAATATAATGCATATTATAGGTAGATTAACAGCGCCAATTATGTTTTTCTTTATATGTGAAGGCTTTTATTATACTAAGAGTCTTAAGAAATATATTGTAAGATTATTTATCTTTTCAATAATATCACACTTTGCTTATTGTTATGCTTTTGGTATTAATATAATACCTTTTATAGAGGGTAATATATTTAATCAAACTAGTATTATGTGGTCTTTAGCATGGGCAGTAGTAGCGCTTTATATTGTATATGGGGAGAATAAATTAAAAGAGTGGCAGAAGACATTATTAGTAGTATTTATATGTTTAATTACTTTTTGTGCAGACTTTAGTTCTATTGCAGTTATGGCTATAATAAGTATGTATAAAGATCGTGGTAATTTAAAGAAACAGTGTTCTTCTATGATGATATGGTTAGGATTATATGCTATTATATCTTTTATATTTGTAAATAAAGTATATGGGATATTAGTGCTATTTTCAATATTAGTTTATCCAATATTAAAGTTATATGATGGTACTAAAGGAAAGAGTAAGTGGATGAAATGGTTCTTCTATTTGTATTATCCATTACATTTAGTTATTATTGGGATATGTAGAGTAGTTATGTATGGTGATATCGCACTGTTATTTAAGTAATAAGGAACAATTTAATTTGTTCTTTTAATTTATGTGTGTTATACTAATAGTTGTAAGGGTGGTGTTGATGTTGAATAGAAAAAGTGATAATTATCGATTAAATATTCAAGGTGTTAAGTTTTGGTTTAGAACTAATGGTAATAATGGGGAAGAAGTTTATACTAAAGCTCGTATTTTTGCTGATTATCATTTATATATTCAAAGAATTAAAGATGATATGTATATAGATTATATAACTAATAGAGTATTTACTATTAAAGAAGAAGATGATTATTTAGTTTTATATCCAAGCGGTATTAAAGTATTTAAAGAACGTATGAGAGTCTATAATAATATAGATGCTAAGTGTATGCAAATTATTAATAGTGGTGAAAATGTATTAGATGGATATTATAGAGTATCTGAAGGAATATTGTTTGATAGTTATTTTTGTAATAGAATAGCATATTATTATGATGTTGATAATGTTCCAGTGGATTATGCTGAGGCTGCTATGGACTATGTAGCGGTTAGTTATAGTGATGGTTTTGATAAGAGTAGAAAATTAGTACAATAGATAGGTGATGATAAGTAATGGTTAAAAATTATAAAGTAATTACATTATGTGGCTCAACAAGGTTTAAAGATGAGTTTATGAAGGCTCAAAAAGATTTAACATTAAGAGGCAATATAGTTATTTCGGTTGGTTTATTTGGTCATTCTGGTGATAATGAAGTATGGGAAAATATGGATGAAGGTACATTAACTAGAACTAAAGAAATGCTAGATGATATGCATAAAAGGAAGATAGATATGGCTGATGAAATATTTGTTATAAATGTTGGTGGTTATATTGGTGATAGTACTAAGTCAGAAATAGAGTATGCTATAAAGAGTGGTAAGAAAGTTAATTATTTAGAAAATTAAATAATGTAAACTTTCTGTATATAAATTGACTTAGATATTTATTAATGCTATAGTTATGATAAGGAGAGTGATATGATGGATAAAGATGAATTATCATTTGATGAATTAGATAATGTTTCTGCTGGATTAGAAAGTATAGAAAGTCGTTTAGAGAGACTTACTTATGAATATAATAAGATAAGTAATCCAAACGATAAAAGAAAAGTAGAATTAGGTATCTTAATTCAAGAGTTAAATAAGGAATATGAAAATATGACAATGACTAGTGGACGTGGTCGTAGATAGAAGTGCTCATAGTAGTACTTTTTTCTATTTATGTATATACATATTATTTTAGTATGGTATAATTATTATAGAAGGAGTGAAAAAAGAAATGAGTCAAAAAAAAGAATATTTAACAGAAGAAAATTATGAGAAAGGTAAGAAGAAATTAAAGATGATAGCTATTATAGTTCTTGTGATAGGACTTTTAATAGGAGGCTCTTTAATTACTGTAGGTATTTTAAAACAGAGTAAGACTAATTCTAATTATTCAGAAGAGACTGTTAAGAAATTACAAAATGATATCGAAGTAGAGAAAGTTAATTTAGAGACTAAGAAAACAGAACTTGAAGGTAAAAGAGATGAAGCTTTAAGAATAGAAAAACAAAGTCTTGAAAACAAGAAGCAAGAATTAATAAGTAAAGGAATTAAATATGATAACTTTACTAAATATGATAATGGAGAAAGTTATGATTTAAAGATAATAACTAATGTATTAGATCCTAGTTTTAATTATTGTGCTTTTGATGAATATGAAAATAATGGGTTAACTAAAGATTATTGTTTACTATCTAATAATAAAGATGAAGATTCTATATCTATAAGTATAATTGAAAGAGTATTAAATACTAATTTAAGTTATTGTATTGGGGATGCTATGAGTAATACATATACTTCACATTATTGTTCTTTAGTAAGTCAATTAAATGACAAGAGTGATTTTAATAAAGAATTTGATTCATATGATAGTATACCATTTTATATGATAGGAGGATTTATTATTATAGCTTCTTGTATGATAGCAGGTTCTATTTATATGACAACAAAACAAAGAGAGATATTGGCATTCCATGCTCAACAAGTTATGCCGGTTGCTCAAGAAGGAATGGAAAAGATGGCTCCAACTATTGGTAAAACAGGTGCTAGTATTGCTAAAGAGATGGCACCAGCTTATGGGGAGATTGCTAAAGAAATTAGTAAAGGTATTAAAGAAGGCTTAAGTAAAGATTCTAAAGATGATGAGAAATAATTTGGAGGATAGAACATGATAATTAAAGGAGCTAATCTTGGCAATGCTGAAGGTGAATTTAAAGATTTATCTAAACATGATTTAGTAGATAGTGATTATTTAAAAGATAAAACTAGAATGTTAGAGAGATTATATTATAATTTATATGAAAAAGCTAAAGATAGTGAAATAACTCCTATGAGTATTGATGTAGATAATAATGTTATTATTAAACCTTATATGGTTAATCATCGATGTTCTTCTGATTTTAATAATTTAAAATTAATTTCTGAGTATGGAGTATTAGCGAGTGAATGGTTTGGATTACTTGAATCAGAAAGAGAAGGTTGTTTTTGCACTTTTGTTTCAAGAATGAAAAATAATAATTATGCTTTTAAAGGAGAACTTGCCGAAGATAATTATAGTAGATTAAACATTGGTCAAGGTGTTGTATTATTTTTTGATGATGCTAATCCTATTATGCAATATTTACTTCATTTAGATTATTTTGAGTTTGAACATATAAAGGAAACTTCTCCAGAAAGTATACATCAAATATATACTAAAGAAGAAATAGATTTGCTTGAGAATCTTATTGAACCTTTATCACCTAGTGGACAGGGAATGAGACATCAGTATGATTTTAAAACTAATTATTGGTCCGCTATACCAGGAGGAATACCACCATTCTTAATTAATGGAATATGTATAAAGAGAAATAAATATAGTGATGAAGAATTAGATGAGTTAAGTAGATTGTATCCTAATGCAGTGATATTTAATAATGAGAAAAAAGTTGTTAGATATCCATATAAATTAGATAATGAAGTAAGACATAGTAGATAATAGACTTAGATATAAGTCTATTATTTTTTAATATACATAATATTTAAAATATGGTATAATAAAACAACATTGGGGGAATATAGTATGAATTTAACGTATGAAGAATATTTCAATTTAATACCGGAAGATACAAAGAACTTTGTTAAGAGAGTTTTGCAATATATGGATATTGGGTGGGCAGTTGAGGTAAGCGGTCATAGTGTGGCAAACACTGATGATGTTGCTGTATGTATGACTTGTTCTTTGTTGACAGCATGGGAAAATAATAAAGCAAGAGGTAAATTATCAGCGTGTGGTTGTCGTGTGGACAATATTCAATTTAATGCAGGTTGTTTGAAAGAATTAACAGTTGAAAGAGAAAAAGAACTGTTTGAAAGATATAGTTCATTGTTTTTAACATTTTCTGACAAATCACAATATTATTCACAAAGTATGTATGATATCTTAAAGGGTGCTATGTATGAGACTAAGCGATATAGTTTTAGTAGATCATTTGGAATAGATGAAGTTTCATATAGATATATAAAGTCATATGCTGATACTTTAAAGAAGGAAAGAACTGAAGAAATAGAGGCAGATCTATATAAAGATTTACCGGTAGATGTAGTATTTTATTTAGAGTACGCTTCTAAAATAAGAACAGAGTTATTAAAGCTATTTAAAAGATATTCTATTGTTGAAGATAAATATATTAAAAACAATGATAGTTATTTAGTACCATTATCATTATTTTATACTTTATTTGAATTAGATACTACTGAAGTCAAAGATATACTTGTATATTTTAACGGAAAAGGTATTACAAGGGATGCTGTTAAAAAGTTAGTAAGAATACCTGTTGCAAGTGAAGTAAAGAAAAACGATGCCAACTTAGAGTGTATTAAGTATTTATATAAGCCTTATTTTGAAGCAAAAGATGGGGAAGATATAAATGTTAAAACTATTGTTAAAAGATTATTAGATAGAAATATTACTAATAATATTAGTGTTGAAAGAATATTAAGTAGTTTAAATGTTAGTGCACAAGATTTATCTAATATGGATGAAGAAATTGATAAATATAAAGAGATAGAAAGAAATAGACAAATTAGAGAATTTTATGATGGATTAAATGTTGATACTAGAGATTATATTAATTTTGCTACAAAGATTTATCAATTGTTATTAGAAAAGATGAAAGAAGGGAAACATAATAAATATATATTGTCTAGTGTAGATGATGTTGATACTTTAGCGTTATATATTGCTTCTTCGTTTTATAATACAAATATTGAAAAATTTTATGTTGGTCATGGTGTTAGTCTAGATAAGGTATTAAAGTTATTAAATATAACAATTACAAAGGAAGAAATAGATAGTCAAAAATTAGATTCAAGAATAACAATGGATAGATTTGCTAGATTTGTAAATGATGGAGTTAATGCTAATAAAAAGTCTAGTGCTATTACAATAGATAATGTAGCAATGAATTTATGTAATAGGGAATTTAATAAAAGTATGGCAATGGAACATATTTTTGAAGGCATTAGAAGAGATATAGATTTACCGGAAGATTTTACAAATCGAGTCCGTTCTTATCTTACTAAACTTGAAAGAGATAGAAGAGATAAATTAATAGAGCAGATCTTTAAAGATAAATCTAATGAATATTATAATTTTATGGAGATGGCTTATAAAGCATATGATGCTATGAATAGAACAATACATGGAAAAGACCATGATGATATAGAAAACATAAAGTTGGCTATTTTGTATACGGTATTATATACTAAACACGAAGATAGTAAGTTATATAATAGTTTAGGTATTACTATTAATAGTATAGATGATTGGTATGAAAGACGAATAGACGCATATTTGGATGGTAAACTTGATATAAATGTTGTTATTTCCAAATTAATACCATTTGTAACAGAAGAAAATGGTAAGATAAAAGTTAAAATATTTACTAAAGAAAATAAAGATATGAAAACGGTTAGATTTTTAGCTGGTTTAAATATAAATTATGATGATTTATGTGATTTAGATAAGGTAAGAGAAGAAATTAAAGTAAAAGAACAAAGAGAATTATTAAGAAAGCAAACGGATGGATATTTAGCAAAATTAGATACAGTATCTAAAAATATAGTAACGGATGCTGTAAAAATATATGAATATTTAGTAAATAATAAAAGAGGAATAGTAGAACAGTTAAGTGATAGTGATATAGAAGATTTATCTTTATTTTTAGGATTAATTGAGGGATATGTAAGTGAAGATAAAATAACAAATAATATATTTTATGATGAATATGGTAAAGCTTATAGAAGTAATGATGAATATGTAAGTAAATATAACATAACTTATGAGAAAGTTTTAGAATTACTAGGATATAGTGTAGATGAATTAAATAGTAATAAAGATTTAAATTATGATATATTTATGGAACACTTTAAAAAATATTGCGATGGTAAAAAAACTAAAATTACAAAAAATGATTTGACTAGAATGTTATTTGGAAAAGAATCTGATGTAGTAAGAAAGATAGTAGAAAGTTTTGGTGTAGATTATATAGCATATAAAGCAGAGTTTATTTACAATAAAGATTATATTGATACTTTATCAATGGAAGAAAGAATAATTATTTTAGCAGAATTAAAAGCATACGAATTAGAACCTGATAGTACTACGGATATTGTGAGTTATGGTAGTGAACTTGGTATTCATACTAAATATATAAATAGTGAGTTTCCTGAGACAATAAAACAAGGAGAAAGAAATATTAGTGTTGCTAGTATAAAAGATGTTATAGATAAGATATATGGTAGAAAGACTGATACTAGTAAGAAACGTTCTTGGTTTGATAGAATATTTGGTACAGGAGAGCAAGAAGAATCTAGTATTGATATTAATGAAGATGTATTAGAAGAATTAAAGAAAAAAGTTATTGAGCATATTAATCCATTATATCAAGATATAAAAACATTTGAAGATTTAGTTAAATATATGGAAGTATATAGAAAGAAGAATCTTGAATACTTAGATAAAGTAAATGATGCAATAGAGTATTATAGAATAAGAATGAATGAAATAGATAAAGATGATATACTTGAAACGTTAAAGATTGATGTATATTTAAAAGCATTGAATGCTAAGAGAGATAGTTTTGTATTAACAGATCAATTATTAAGAAATTATATATATAGTTTATATGTATTAATTAAAGGTGATTTAACTACTATTACCGGATTAGAAATGGCTAGAGATACATTAATACCTTTAATAGGGGCTTCTAATTTAATGAATAATGGAGTAGATAATCAAAGAATGGGAATAGAAGCTAATAAATATATTGCTAAATTACTTGAAAGTGTAGTATCTAAAAATAATGTTGGGATGAGAGATAATTTAGAAGAGTTAAGAAAATTAGGCGTGTCAGATGATCAGTTATTAGAAATAAGTACTGATGTTAATAAATATATTGAGCAAATAACTTCTTCTAGAGAATTGTCAGTAGGAGAGTGGCAAGAGATACCGGTGCCAAAAAATGAAGATATAGATAATTCTAAGGGATATACTAGAAAAAGAGAATATGAGAGCATTATTTATTTTAAATAGTGCTTTTATTATATGATTAAATATTTGACTAATTTATAATAATAGAGTATTATATGAGTGATTTATTTGAGGAGATGATATATATGTCTATAAAGAATATTAATATTTATAGTGAAATGAATGATAGTTATGTAGTTGATAGAGATACAAAAATTACGGGATATGCTTCAATTGATAAACCTTGGCAGAAATATTATACTAAAGAAGCACTTACTGCTAGTATACCTGAATTAACTGCTTATCAATATATGGTAAGTCAAAATAAAGATAATTTAAATACTAAATCAATTATATATTATGGTAAGAAGATTAGTTATAAAACATTTATAGATATGATAGATGAAACTGCTAGAAGATTATATAATCTTGGTGTTATGGAAGGTGAAGTAGTAACGGTTATGTCTATTGCTAATCCTGAATTAGAGATTTTATTCTATGCATTAAACAAATTAGGAGCTATTATTAATTTAATTGATGTAAGAAGTGATTATAGACAAATAAAGAAATATCTTAAGGAAGTAAAATCTAGCACAGTAGTAGTTATGGATAATTTCTTACCTGAGTTTGATAAGTGTATGGAAGATGAAGAAATTGATAACATAGTAGAAAATGTTATTACATTAAGTCCATTTAATTCAGTATTATTTCCATTTAATGTATTAGCAGAAAAGAAAGCTAGAAAAGAAGATAGTATTTTATATAGTAAGATAGATGAGATAAAGAAAAAAGATAAATATATGACATGGAATGATTTAATGAATGTGATTAAATATCGTTATACTAGATATCCTAGATATAAGAAGGATATGGTAGCAGCTTTAGTTCATACTGGAGGGACTACTGGTGTACCTAAAACAGTTAAATTATCTAATGAAAACTTTAATGCTATGGCTATTCAATATAAATCACTTAATGCTAATTATAATAAAGGTGATACTTTCTTAAATGGTATAGTTCCATTTGTAGCATATGGTATTGTTGTTACTATTCATATGCCTATGTGTTTAGGTATGACTAATATTATTGCTCCTATATTATCTCCTAAAGAGTTTACAGAGTTTATGATTAAGTATAAACCTAATCATACTGCTACTGTTCCAACTTATGTTGAACATTTTATTGAAGATGAAAAAGCAAATTCTATGAATTGGAAATGTATTAAACATATTGGAGTAGGTGGAGAATCTTTTACAAGAACACAAGAACAAGAAGTTAAAGACTTTTTAAAGAATCATAATTCTAGTGGTAGTATAGATAAGGGATTTGGAATGACAGAGTTATCTGGTACTTCGGTAACTTGTATGGGTAATGTTAATAAATTTACTAGTTTAGGTATTCCACTTCCACTTAATACTTATGGTATATTTGAAAGAGGTACTGATAAAGAATTAAAATATGGTGAAGAAGGAGAAATATGTATAACTGGTCCAACTGAAATGCTTGGTTATTTAGATGATGAAGAAGAGGAAAGCAAAGTTATAAAAATACATAGTGATGGTAAAAGATGGATTCATTCTGAAGATGTAGGTATAATTGATGAAGATGGTTTTCTATTTTTTAAAGGAAGATATAAAAGAATGTTTACTCATGGAGGCTTTAAATTGTATCCATCATATATTGAAGGAATTATTGTAAGTCATCCTAAAGTTGAAAACTGCTGTGTTATTTCTATTCCTGATCAGACATATGGTTTTTCTCCGGAGGCACATGTTGTTATAAAAAAGGATAGTGTAAGTCAACTCGAAAAATTAAAAGAAGAATTGATAAAACTATGTCAAGATAAACTTCCTTCTTATTCACAACCAGAAGATTTTATTTTTGAAGAAGATTTACCACTTACATCTGTTGGTAAAGTAGATTATAAAAAAGTAGAAAAAATGAGAATAAAAAAGTTAGAGGAAAGCACTAAATAAGGCTTTCTTTTAGTTTTGAATTATGGTATAATTTTTATAGAATAAAGAGGTGTTTAAAATGAAAATAAATACTACAATATTTTTAACAATAATAAGTTTCTTTTATAGTGTATTATTGATGATTGCATATTTTTCAAAAGATAAAATTAAAACGCTTGAAAATAAAGTGTATTCAAAACTTATTATCATTAATTTTATTGGTATAATTTTGGAATTGTTTTGTACAATATTTGCTGGATATGCTAAAGATTATTTAGTATTTTATACGATATTAAATAAACTTTTTCTAGTTGAATTAACTATTTGGTGTTCTGTATTTAGTGTTTATGTATTTTTAATTTCTTCAAAGAAAGAAAAGAATGAATTAAAGACATATCTAAAAAAAGTTTCTATTTTTCATATTGTAATAGATGTAATAACAATGTTTTTAATCTTTGTTTTACCAGTTCAGTTTAACATAAATGATTTAGGATATGTTATGTATTCTTATGGGCCTAGTGTCAACATTGTTTTTATTAGTAGTACATTGTATATTATACTTATGTTTACTTGCTTAATTAGAAATTTTAAAAATATTAAAAATAAAAAATATTTACCTATATATGTATATATGGTAATAGGTGTTCTAGTCGGAATAGTTCAAAAACTTCATCCTGAAATTCTTGCATTTACTTCGATGGAGACTTTTATTACAGTAATTATGTATTTTACAATAGAAAATCCAGATAAGAAATTACTTGAAGAGATACATATGTCTAAGAAAATAGCAGATGCTGCTAATGAAGATAAAAGTATGCTTATATATAATATGATGAATGATGTTAAGAGTATTGCTAGTGATATTAATAAATCTTCTGAAGTAATACTAAATAGTAATAATCTAGAAGAAAATAGATTCTTTGCTAGAGAGATAATATCTTCTAATAACAAGTTATATAGTATGGCTAATAATATATATAATATTGATGTAATTGATGATATTAATGTTAAGACTGTTAAAAATAAATATAATATTAAATTATTACTTAAAGAAGTAATAAGTAAAAATAAAGAATTATTTGAAGATAAAGATATTAGTTTTAGATTTAATATAGATAGTAATCTACCTAATACTTTATATGGAGATAGTATTAATTTAAAGAATGTATTAAATACTATTATAGGTAATTCTTATAAATATACTGATAAAGGATATGTAGAGTTATCTGTTAATGCTATCTTTAAAAAAGATATAGTTAGATTAATTATAAAGATAGAAGATTCTGGTGTTGGGATAAGAGCAGAAGAATTAGATAAGTG
>OLHG01000789.1_pt1 | contig 21559 bp, 25 predicted proteins | sample 1605971 | NCBI WGS metagenome assembly OLHG01 (sample SAMN03283289) | human gut metagenome | biome: human-associated habitat; material: feces | host: Homo sapiens | place: Peru | collected 2012 | reverse complement strand
ATATAAAAAATAATAAATATAATTTATCAGAAAGAACAAAATGGGGTGGATTATGAAAAAAATTTTACTTTCTATATTACTAATTTTTAGTTTTTGTTTGACTGGTTGTGGTAAATATGGTGAATCTGATGTACTTGGAGAATTTACTAAAAAAGTAGAAAAAGCAAAATCATATTATGTCGAAGGAAAAATGGAACTTATGAATAATGAAGATATTTATAATTATGATGTCAAAGTTTCATATAAAGAAGGAGATTTCTATAAAGTACATTTAACTAATACTACTAATAATCACGAACAAGTAATTCTTAGAAATGAAGATGGTGTTTATGTAGTAACTCCAAGTTTAAATAAGAGTTTTAAATTTCAAAGTGACTGGCCATATAATAATTCTCAAAGTTATTTACTTAATTCTTTATTAGATGATCTAAAAGGTGATGAAACAAAAACTTTCGAAGAAACTGATAAAAATTATGTATTTACCACAGTTGTTAATTATCCAAATAATCAAAAATTAGTAAAACAAAAAATATATTTTGACAAAAATGTAAATGTTGAAAAAGTTGAAGTATTAGATACTAATAATAACGTACAAATAAGAATGGAATTTAGTAAAATTGATTTAAATAGTAAGTTTAATGATGATTACTTTAAATTAAATACCTTAATAACTCAGGAAACAAAACCAGAAGAAAATAAACAAGATACTACTGATAACACTGATAAGACAAAAGATACAGATAAAACAAAAGAAACTTCAACTATCGAAGATATCATTTATCCAATGTATTTACCTACGAATACCTATTTAACTAATCAAGAAAAAGTCAGTAAAGATGACGGGCAAAGATTAATACTTACTTTTGATGGCGATAGTTCATTTATGTTAATCGAAGAAACTGTTAGTATTCCTGACGAACACGAAATAATACCTACTTTTGGGGAACTTGAAATGTTTGCAGATACTATCGCAGTTGTTAGTGATAATTCAGTTAATTGGGTAAGTAATGGAATTGAATACTATGTTGTAAGTGATGCAATGAGTAAAAATGAAATCCTCGAAGTAGCAAGAAGTGTTAGTGTACTTCCTGTTAGTAAATAAAATATAGATTTTTTAGCAAATACTTTACTAGTATTTGTTTTTTTGCTATAATTTATATGGAGGAATGAGAAAAATGGGAAGAGAATTAAGAAGAAAACAAGCAAAGAAAGAAGGAAAACCATTAACTAATTTTGAAACAAAAAATACTAATGAATATAATGATATATATAAGATGTTAAAAACTTTTGGTATTTTACTTGCTATAATAATTATTCTTTATTTATTTATAGCAATTGTTATAACTAAAGAAATTGACTGGTTTAGAAAAGATAATGATACAAATACTACAGATACAAGAGTAGCAAATTCAATACTTGCTAAAAATATTTTTATGCAAAGTGAAGAAGAATATTATGTATATTTCTATGATTTTAATAATCCAGATAGTGAAATAAATTCATTAATCAGTAGTAAATTATCTGAAAGTAAAGTATATAAAGTAGATACCTCTGATGCATTTAATTCTAATTATGTAGTTAAGAATGAAACAGATGCTACTAATCATGGTGTTACTAGTCTAGATGATTTGATGGTTGTTAATCCTACTTTAATTAAAATTAGTGGAGATGTGGTTGTCGAATACTATGAAAAAGCAGAAATTAATTCATATTTAGAAAGCTAAATAATAGTATTAACAAAGGGGGATTATATGGATAAAATCAAACTATATTTAGATTTTGATGGTGTAATTTTAGATACTATGAATGTTGCCAAGAATATGTTAGAGGAATTCTACGTTGGAGACGACCAAAATATTATTAGAAAATTCTTTAAAGATTTAGATTGGTATGAGTTACTTAGAATTACTGATGAAATAAATAATAGTTTTGATAATATTAACAAACTTGTTGTTAGTAATTTATTTGATATAGAAATTCTTACACATGTTAATTCCTTAAAAGAAGGCCAAGAAAAATTAAATTACTTAAATGAAAAATTACCAGGTGTTAATGTAATAATAACCCCAATAGATATTGCTAAATGTGATAAAGTAAATCCACTTAATGCTGTACTTGTTGATGATTATTCAAAGAATTTATTATTATGGCAAGAAAAGGGAGGTATTGCTATTAAGTTTTCTCTTAAAGATAAGCAATATGATTTTATTACCATTAGTAGTTTAGAACAAATTCTTGATATCTATGAACCTATAAAAAAACAAATAAAGGTTAAAAATAAAATACTAAAATTATAGTAAATTTTTAACTTTTATTTTTTATTTGCATATAATTTACTAGGTGGTTATATGTCTAAATTAGAGGATTTTAAAACATTTGTTAGAGATAATCCAAAACTTATTAATTATGTTAAAAATGATTCAATGAGTTGGCAAAAATTTTATGAAATGTATGATTTATACGGAAGTGATAACAAAGTATGGGATAGTTATTTAAAAACAGATACCAAAGAAGAAAATGAAGAAGTTAAGAGTAGTGGTATTAGGTCATTTAATGATATTGCGAAAATGGCAAAAAATATGGACGTAGATAAGATTCAAGAGGGCATTACTTCTTTACAAAAAACTATTAGTTTATTTGCAGACTTATTTGTTAAACCAACTGGTAGTACAGGTAATGGTTATACTCCAAGACCAGTTTATAAGAATTTTGAGGATTGATGACTTTAGATATTCAATATAAAATTAATAGTAATCCATATTATCAAAGATTTATTAGAGAAAATCCATATTGGTATAAAATATTAAATAGAAATCCTTTTGAATTTAAAAACTTTGTTTCTGATATGAAAGATAAATATAAATTAAAACCAACTGATAGAATAAATAAAATGTTAGATAATATTAATATGTTTCAAACTTTTTTGGATGTTTTAAAATAGATTACTTGTTAATCTTTTTTTCTTATTGTATAATTATTGTGAGGGATATTTATGCATAAGATAATAATTAAAACTAAGGAATTAATTGAAATACTTGATAATAGTGATTTAATTAAAGAATTAAAATATAATAAAAATAAATTACTTGATGATAAGTTGTTATTAGATAAAATTCAAGAATATAGAAATGAAAATGATGATTTAAAAAAATTAGAAATAAAAAAAGAATTATATAAAAATTCTTATTATAAAAGATATAATGAATGTTATAATGAATTATCTTTGATAGTTTTAAAAATTAATAAAATGTTTAGTAAAATAACTAATACGAGGGTGTGTAAAAAATGAAAATAATTAGTGGTAGTTTAAAAGGAAGAAATATAAAAGGATATGATATCGAAGGAACTAGACCTACAATGGATAGAGTAAAAGAAAGTCTATTTGGTATGATACAAAATAATATTAAAAACTCTGTATGTTTAGATTTATTTTGTGGAAGTGGTAATCTAGGTATTGAAGCAATAAGTAATGGAAGTGCTTTTTGTTATTTTATTGATAATAATCCTAAAGTAATAAAAGTAGTAAATGATAATATAATTAATTTAAATATAAAAGATAAAACTAAAACAATTGTTATGGATTATAAAAAGTGTTTAAAAACATTTGGTACAGATAATAAAAAGTTTGATTTAATATTCGCTGACCCCCCATATGATTATCACGTTATAGAAAAAATAATTAATTATGTTAGTGAGTATAATCTTTTAAATGATGATGGTTTATTAATATTAGAGTTTGAAAATGAAAAATTAAATGAAACTTATGGTAATTTAAAACTAATAAAAAATAGAAAATACGCAACAAAAAATGTATATATTTATCAAAACCAATTGACAAATTAATTTATTTTAGTTATAATTTGAATATAAGATAGAGGAGGAAAAAGAGATGAAAAAATTAAATAATAAAGGTTTTACTTTAATTGAATTATTAGCAATTATCGTTATTTTAGCAATAATAATGGTTGTAACTATTCCAACAGTTTTAAGTTCAATTAAAAATGCTAGGGAAGAATCATTTAAGAATGCAGTTGCTAGTATTGAAAAATACGCACAAGATAATTATGAATTATGTATAGTAGGAGATACTTCAATAACTGGTGGATTTGATACTGACATATTCCAATATAACAATGGAGTTTGTACTTTTACTACTAATGCTAATACAAAAGTAATTACTAAAGCAGGTTATAGTACAGCAGATATTGATTCAATAAGCTTATCACTTTCTAACGGAGATGTAGTTGTTGGTTGTGCTGTTCCAAAAACAAATGGTAAATTTAATGGTGTTCCTTCAGTAGGTTCTAGCTGTCCTGGAGAATAAAAAATAAAGCGATTATTCGCTTTTTTATTTGTCTTTAAAATAAAAAAGTTACACTATATAACTTCTTTTTGGTATATTGTTATTCCATCTTTATCAATTTCTTGTTTAAGAGTTGCATTAGTAATTTTATTATAGTCTATTACATCAAATTTAAATAAAGTATTTAATTCTTCTAATTTTGTTAATAATTTAATATAATTATCATTATCATCACTATCAAATATTATTGCTAAATCAATATCTGAATTATTTTTATAATCATTTCGTGCTCTTGAACCAAATAATATTACTTTATCAATATTTTCTTTTTTAAATAAATTTAATAACTCATTAAAAAGATTATCTCTTATTCCATAATTATTTTTCATTTTTTAGTACCTCTAATAAATTTTTTAATTCATTAAAGTATTTTTTCTTTATTACATCTTCATAAAATATTGCTTGTTCTTCGTCATACTTATGTGCTGTAGAATTTCTTGCTTCAAGCATATTAGACCATATTTCTTCATTCTTAATTAAATTTATTTCAAATGCTTGTTTTAAAACTTTTCTAGGTGAAGAAATTTCTTCGTAACCTTCTTTTTCTAAATATTCTTTAATTGTTTTCCAAGCAAGTTCAAATGTGTATTCAAATTTTTTAATAATTGAATCCCTAATTGCTTCATTTAATTTATCAAGTGGTGTATCAAAAGAAGATTCAAATTCAACCATTTCTGTTAAAGAATTAACAGCATTTTCATATTTATCTAATTTATCTAAAAAGTTTTTCATAATATCACCTAAATAAATTTTAGCATAAATCGTTTATTTTATCAACAATATTGTTAATAATATGATACAATAATTACAGGTGATAAAATATGAATTTAATAATTGGTAGTCACGTATCTTTTAATAATACTAGTCAACTTGTAGGTAGTGTTAAAGAAGCACTTAATTATGGAGAAAATACTTTTATGTTTTATACTGGCGCTCCACAAAATACTAAAAGAAGTGAAATAAAAGATGGTTTGACTTTAGAAGCATATAATATAATGAAAGAAAATAATATTAATTTAGAAAATGTTATCGTACACGCTCCTTATATAGTTAATTTAGCAAATGGTAATAATTTTGATTTTTCTGTATCTTTTTTAAGACAAGAAGTAGAAAGATGTAGTTTACTTGGAATAAAATATATGGTTCTTCATCCTGGTTCAGCAGTAGGTCAACCTTTAGAAGAAGCAATTAGAAATATCTATAAAGGGTTAAATATTATTTTAGATAATGATTATGATGTTATGATTTTACTTGAAACTATGGCAGGTAAAGGTAGTGAAGTAGGTAAGAACTTTGCTGAATTAAAAGAAATAATTGATAATGTAAAATTTAAAGATAAAATTGGTGTGTGTATGGATACTTGTCATATTAGTGATGCTGGTTATGATGTAAGTAATTTTGATAGTGTTTTAGATGAATTTGATAGTATTATTGGTTTAGATAAGATTAAATGTATTCATATAAACGATAGTAAGAATGAAAAAGGTAGTCATAAAGATAGGCACGAAAATATTGGATATGGATATATTGGCTTTGATAATTTAATTAATATTATATATAACAAAAGATTAGAAAATATTCCTAAGATATTAGAAACACCTTATGTTACAAAAGATGATAATTCTAAGGAAAAATTATATCCACCATATAAGTATGAAATTGAAATGATAAGAAATAAGAAATTTGATAGTGAAATGATAGATAAAATAAGAAAAGAAAAATAATTATTTCTTATTTTTCTTTAACCAATTTTTTCCATCAACAATTCTATTTATTAACATAGATGAAGAACTATCTCCGACGACATTTAATAATGTTGCTGGAGCATCAATTATTGTAGCAATTATTGTTAATATAGGTAGAGCAGATATTGGAAAATTAAGTGAGGTAATAATTAATGTTTCTGATATTGTTCCTCCCCCGATAGGTACAGCGGTAACTAGTAAAGTAGCAAGAAGAGATATTCCTAGAATACTTATATTACTGGTATTTGCATTAAATAGATATACTAAAAACATTATTTTAAATACACTACCAATAACTGAACCATCTTTATGAAATGTTGTTCCTAGTGAAATTGAAGTTTCTGCAATGTCATCACTTACGCCTATTTTTTTAGTACATTCAATATTTACTGGCATTGATGCTGCTGAAGAACAGGTAGATATAGCGGTAATTGAAGATGGGATAATGTTTTTCCAATATAGTTTTAATCCTTTTTTTCCTCCGGCAATATAAGCATATAAACTATAAACAATAAAGAATACTAAAAAAGATAAAATAGTATAAATAACAAATGTTTTTAAATATCCTAGTGTTATGACACTACCTAGTGTACCTGTTAAAACGGCAAAATAACAACCTAATCCAATTGGGGCATAATACATAATTATTTCTAGTAATTTAAAGATTATTTGACAAGATGAGTCTAATACCTTATAAAAAGGTTCTGCCTTTTCTTTGCATTTATTCATTGCTAAACCTACTAATAATGATACGATTATTAATGCTAGTACGTTATCTTTTGATAATAGTTTATGAAAATCATTTACACTAATCGCGTCTACTGTTCTTTCTAGGATATTTAAATTTTCCATTTCTTCTTCTGTAGGTGTTAGTGTTTCAATTATTTTATTATTATCCTCGTTATTTATTAATTTAATATTTTTAGTAGTAACAAAACCAATTAATACTGCGATAACTGAAGTAATTACAAATACTAGTATAGTAGAAAGTAGTATTTTACTTAGTCTTTTAGGCTTATTCATTCTGTATATTCCTGTAGTTATTGTTAAAAATATTAAAGGTATTACAGTTATTAATAACATATTTAAAAATAAATCTCCAAATGGTGTTAATATTTTTATGTTTTCTTTAAATATTAAACCTAGTATTCCTCCGATAATAATAGAAATTAGTAATATTAATGATTCTTTATAATTTTTTATTAACTTCATATTTTCCTCCTAATTAATTATAGTTAAATATATTAAAAATATTATAAAAATGGTGAAAAAAATGTATTCATTTGTTCTATATTCATTGACAAAAAAATTATTTATTATATAATTATAATAGAGGTGGTTGTATGCTAGAATACACTAGTCGTCAAGTTACACAATTAGTAAGACAGTATGAAATGTTTCAAAAAAGTTTAAGTATTCTTGTATCAAATGAAGATAAAGAAAAGATATATCTTCAGATGAATAAACTAGAAGAAAAAATTTTAGAAGAAACTAATAGTATATATGAAGAAGAATATATGTTACTTCTTGGTAGTAATACATATTTAGTAAGTGAAGAAAAAGATAGACTTTTATGTTTAATTAAATTAATTGAAGATAGAATTATGTATGTTAAAGAACAAAGAAGAAAACATAAAGAAATAACAGGTTATAGTGTTAATTATCCTACAGTTTTAGGAGAAGATAAACTTGGTGAATTTAAGAAGAATGTTAGAATAATTGATAAGTATAGTGAAAATAAGAAAAAAGAAAATATTCTAAGTAAAGAAATTAATGAATTAGATACTAAAATTAGTGAAGCAATTAAGAAAATTAAAAACAATAAATATTTAAATACATCTTTAGAAAAGAAAATGATTAATATGCTAAATAGAGTATTTGATAAATTAGGTTTATATAAATTAACTGAGGAAAAAGATAAAATTGAAGAAGAATTTAATGAATTAGAGTTTTCTTTAGGAAAAGCAAAAGAAAATGTTAAAAAGAGTAAACTTAGTGGCAATGATGAACTTATAATTGAATGTGATAGTTTGCTTTCATCAATTACTTTAGAATATGAAAATGTTAAGGAAAAGAAATATACTTTAAGATTAATGGAAGTATATGATGTTGTTATTAGTGATTATGAACAATTATTAAGTAAAAGAGAAGAAATGAATGAAATATTAAATGAAATTTCTAGTAGTCATTTATATAGTTTAATTGGGGAAGAATTAAATAAGCAATATAATACAATTAAAATAGAAAAACAAGATATGAAAACTTATGAATCTTTAGTTGAAGAAAGAGAAAAGAAATATAACGAAATTGAAATTATTGCTGAAGAAAATGCTAGTCCTGAATTTAGTAATGTTTTAAATGAACTTCTTGTTAATGAAAAGAAAAAGCAAGAAGAAATGTTACAGGAACAAAGAAAGAAAGATTATGAAGAAAGACAAAGAAGATTAATTGAAGAAAAGAAACTAGAAGATGACCGAAGAAAAAGACAACAATTAATAATCGAAGAAAGAAAAAAGGAACAGGAAAGTATTACTAAAAAATTATTAGAACAACAAAGAAAAACAGTGATTATACCAAAAGAAGAAAAGAAAGAAACTTTTAAATCTTTTGATGATATTGCTAAAGAACAAGAAGAAGATAATCCAAATAAAATATCATTTAATTCAGTATTAGAAGCAGATTCTATACCAGTAATTAAAAGTAATAAATTAACTCCTGAAAAAGTTGGTATTGAAAATGCTATTAATATCCAAGAAGAAGTAAAAGAAAAAGATTTGTTTCCAAAAGAAAATAATATATTTCCAGAAATAAAATTTCCATCATTTGAAGAAAAAGAATAATAGGGAAGGTGTTAGATATGTTAAAACATAGTGAAGAAATTGAAAAGAAAGAAAAAGTAAGATTTGATTTATATAAAATACTTAGAATGAGTATATTGTTAAGTCAAAATGATGTTGATGAAGAAACATTAAAGAAATTTCAAGATGCATCTTCGAATATTGATGAAATTTTAGATAAAGATTATGAAAAAAAATTGGAAACATTATTTTATAAAACAAATACTTTGGAAGAAGAAGAAGATAGATTAAAGAAATTAGTAACTTTAGTTAAAAATAGGGTAGAACAAAGAAAAAGTTTAATTGATGATTATCAAACTATTACTTTTAAAAGATTTCCTGATTTGGGTTATATTAATAAGTCTGGTGAATTAGATTTATATGAAACTAGATTAAATACTATTAAGTCATACTTAGATAATTCTAGATTAATTAAACTTAATGAAATAGAATTAAGTGATTTAAGAGATAAATTAGTTAAAGAACATGATAAAAAGCAAGAAAATGAAGTAAGAAATTCTAGATTAGAAACTTCTTTATATAATGAATTTATGAATGTTTTATCTGATGATGCAATTTACTCTACAAAAGATTTTAGTGATATTGATAATGAAATTTTAGAATTACAGTCTAAGATACAAGAAGCAAAGGATCAAAAAGATACATTTGTTACTGCATTTGATAATTTAAAATCTTCAGGTATTACTGGAGAATTAGAAATAGAATATAGTTCTTATGTAGAAAATTCTAAGAAAAATTATTATTTATTAAAAGAAGAAGAATATATTTTAAAATTATATAAATTAATTTCTGATAAAAAATCTGATTATGGTAATTTATTTGTTAAAAGAGAAGACATCAAGGATTTATTACAAGAAAGGACATTACTTAGAACAGAACTTGATATTAAAGAAAAGGATTTATTATTACCTGTATCAAATTTATTATTAGAACAAAGACAAGATATTATTGCTGAAAAAGAAAATATTGATAATATTAACAATTTAACAGAAAGAATTAAATTAAAAGAATCTAGATTAGAAGAATTAAATAAAGAAATAGGAAAACCTGAAATATTATCTATTTTAAAAGAATTTTCATTAATTGATACTTATGATCATAATGAATTAGTTGATGATAAATATGATGATAATTTAGATTTTGAACTAGAAGAAGAAAAAGAACAAGAAGATTTAGATAAAGAAAAAGAACAAGAAGATTTAGATAAAGAAGAAGAAGAACCTGAAACATTAGATAATCAAAAACTTAGTTTATTTGAGGAGCTTTTAAAAGAAGGTCAAAAGGAACAAGATGCTGCTGAATTACAAGAAGAAAAAGAAGAAGTAGTACCTGAAAAAGTATATCAAGATAATCAAATTAAGGAATCTAATACAGTTCCTACTATGAATTTAGGTTTATCTAGATTAAAATCTATTAGTGTTATGAAAAGAGTAGGAGATATGCTTGGTGCAAACGTTAAAAAGGAAGAACCACCAGTAGTAGTAACTCCAGAAGTAAAAAAAGAAGAACCAAAAATTGAAGATAAACAAGATGATTTGTTCTGGACTCCAGTAGAATTTCAAGAAATGAAAGAAGAAACTACTAATACAAATAATACTTTTAAAGATTTACCAGATATTAGTAAGATATTTGATAAAAACAAAGAAGAAGATAAAATATTTGTAAATAATGATAAAGTTGGTAATAGTAAACCTGTTATGGAAACTAATAATATCTTTGATAATAAGGTAAATAATGATATCTTTGTAAACAATAACGAAGATAAGAAAACATTTACTGAAGATAAAAAAGATGATATATTTACTAATACTACAAATAATAATGAAATAATATTTCCAGAACCAATAATTCCTAATAATAATAAAGAACAAAAAGAAGAAGATAAATTTGTATGGCCTGAATCTACAGACAAATTTGATGTAAATGGAATTTTTCCTAACTAGAAAGGGGATATAATATGAAATTAGAAGTAAATAATGTTATAACACTAGGTAATGATGAAAAATATTTAATTATTGAAAGTGTTAAACATGATGATACTGAATATTATTATATTGCTGAAGTAAATGCAACTGAAACTGATATAAAAGATAATTATAAAATAATTATTGCTAATAATGTTGGTGAAGATACATTTATTGAAGAAATAACTGGCGAAGATAAATTAAAAGAAATACTACCATTATTTTTAGAAAAATTCTCTAAATAGAAATAATAGTATTTCTTTTTTTCTTTTATAGTGATATAATTTACTGAGTGGGTGATGTTATGAAAAAAGTTGTTGTTTTAGGTGGAGGAACAGGATTATCTGTTTTACTTCGTGGTCTTAAACTATTTCCTGTTGATATAACTGCTGTAGTAACAGTTGCAGATGATGGTTCTTCTTCAGGAATATTAAGAGAAGAATTTAATATGCCAGCAGTTGGTGATTTAAGAAATGTATTAGTTTCTTTATCATATGTAGAACCACTAGTAGAACAATTATTGCAATATAGATTTGAAACTTATAGTGATTTAAATAATCATCCAATGGGTAATTTATTACTTGCAGCATTATTTAATATTACTGGTAATTTAACTGATTCTTTAGAAGCACTTTCTAAAATACTAAACATCAAAGGAAAAGTTTTACCATTTACTGAAGATAAAGCAGTATTAGTAGCACATACAAAAGATAAACAAACTATTGTTGGAGAAAGTAACATAACTAAAGCAGGAAAGAAAATAGATTATATTGAATATAAAAATAATGTTAAAGTAACCAAAGAAGTTATAACGTCTCTAGAAGAAGCAGACTTAATTATTCTTGGTATAGGTAGTTTATATACTAGTGTAATACCTAATTTATTATCTAAAGAAATAAAGAAAACGTTAATAAATTCTAAAGCAAAAAAAATGTATATTTGTAATATAATGACAGAACACGGAGAAACAGATAATTTTAATGTTAGTGACTGTGTTAAACAATTAAATAAATATGTAGGTAAAAACTTCATTGATGTTGTAATTGCTAATAGTAAACATATTGATACTGATATCCAAGAAAAATACCTTGAAGAAAATTCTACACCAATATTAATTGATGAAGATAATCTAAAAAAAATGAATGTTGAATTAATTAAAGAAGATTTAGCAATAATAAAAAATAATCAAGTTAGACACGACCATTTAAAAACGGCATTAACTATATTTAATTATCTAATTAAGGAAGAAGACCTATGACATTTTCTTTCAATGTAAAAGATGAAGTTACTAGATTAGATACTTCGAAAATAGAATCTATTTCTGAGTTATCTGCGATTATTAGAAATAGTAGTGATGTTAATGATATTAATGATAATATAGTTATTCATATTGAAAATAGTTCAGTTGCAAGAAGAATTTATAAATTAATTAAATCTTTATATGGTGTAACTCCAATTATTACTGTTAGAAAAAAATATTTTAGTAATGGATTATCTTATATTCTAACAATTAAAAATAATAAAACAGAAATATTAAAAGACTTATCAATAATAGATAATAATAATAATTTTCTAAGTATTCCTAAAGAATATATAATTGGTGATGAAGAAGATATTAGGGCATATTTAAGGGGATTATTTATTGTAAGTGGTAGTGTTAATGATCCTAAAACAAGTAGATATCATTTAGAGTTTGTAGTAGATACAAATGAATATGCTAATTTTATAAAAAATTTATTAGATAGTTTTTCTTTAAATGCTAAAATAATTAAAAGAACTAAAAACTATACTGTATATATAAAAGAAGCAGAAAAAATAAGTGATTTCTTAAGAGTAATCAAAGCATATAATGCCGTAATGTATTTCGAAGATATAAGGATATATAGAGACCATAAGAATATGACTAATAGACTTAATAATTGTGAACAAGCAAATGTTGATAAGATATTTATGACTTCCTCAAAACAGATCAAAGACATAGAAAAACTAAAAGAATATGATATGATTGATTTATTAGATGAAAAATTACAAGAGTTAATTGAATATAGACTAAAGTATCCAGAAAGTTCTTTACAAGAATTAAGCGATATTATTTCTCTAGAAACTGGAATTAAAATAACTAAATCAGGACTTAATCATAGATTTAGAAAAATTAAAGAAATAGTAAGTAATTTAGATAAAAAAGAAAATAATAATTGACAAATATGATATTTTATATATAATATTACTCCGAGGTGAATTTATGGGGAAATATTATAATGTATTTTTAAATAATAACATATGTTCTTCGAATGGTTTAAATAATAGATTTAAAGGCGTAATTAGAAGTTTTGGTGATAATTCATTTAGAATAATATGTGAAGAAATAGATGGGAATTTGTATGATATAATTACTGGTTGTGAAATATGTGAACTAGAAGGAGAACAAATTAATGAAAATAATACTAAATATGATTTTTTAACTTGTAACTGGAAAGTAGAAATGACTAGTAAAGAAGTAGTTTCTGAATTAAAAAGAATGAATAATGGTATATTTTCTAAAGGAAATATTATAAGATATAAGAGAGCAATGAAAAAAGTTCGTAGATATAATAATAAATGTTATAATGAATTTAATGGAGATTATATCAGAGAATTTAAAGAAAAAGTAAAAAGCAAATAATCTTGATTTAATTATTTGTTTTTTTTGTCAATATATATCAAAAATGCTTATTTTACTTGATTATCTTTACAAGTTTTTAAAAAAATATTATAATCAAGTTAAGGGTAGGTGAAATATGGGAAAATTATTTGGAACTGATGGAGTAAGAGGGATTGTTAATGAAACATTAACTGCAGAACTAGCAACTAGAATTGGGGAAGCATCTGCATATGTTTTAGGCAATGGTAAAAAAGTTAATGTAGTAATAGGAAGAGATACTAGATATTCTGGTGATATGCTTTTGTTTGCGGTATCTGCGGGATTAATTAGTAGAGGCGCTAACGTTATAGATTTAGGGGTTATTCCAACTCCAGCAGTATCTTATTTAGTAAAAGAAACTAATGCTGATATGGGAATAATGATTTCTGCTAGTCATAATCCGAGTGAACATAATGGTATAAAGTTATTTAATAATGAAGGTTTTAAGTTACCAGATGATATTGAAAATAAAATAGAACATTATATTTTAGAAGAAGAAGTACCTGTTAGTAGTAATCTTGGTACATTTATAACTAATGATAAATATAAATATGACTATGTTAATTATTTAATTAAAACTATAGAAAAAATAGATAATATGAAAGTAGTAGTAGATGCATCAAATGGTTCAGCATCAGTAACTGCCCCAATATTATTTGATAAATTAGGAATTGATGCCACTATTATTAATAAAGATTATGATGGATATAATATAAATAAAGATTGTGGTTCAACACATATGAATAATTTAATAGAAAAGGTACGTGAATTAAAAGCAGATATTGGTATTGCATATGATGGAGATGCGGATAGATGTTTATTGGTTGATGAATTAGGTAATATTGTTGATGGGGACTTTATTATGGCAATATGTGGTAAGTATTTAAAAGATAATAACAAACTAACAAATAATACTATTGTAGGAACTGTTATGTCTAACTTGGGATTAAAGAAATTTTGTGAAAAAGAAAATATTAATTTTGTAGATACTAAAGTTGGAGATAGATATGTATTAGAAAATATGCTTGCTAATAATTACATAATTGGTGGAGAACAATCAGGACATATTATTTTTAAAGAATTATCTAATACTGGAGATGGTGAATTAACTTCATTACAAGTATTAGAAATATTATCTAAGACTAAGAAGAAATTATCTGAATTAAAAAGTATTATGATTAGTTATCCTCAAGTATTAGTAAATGTTGCAGTAACTAAAGAAGGAAAAAAATTATATGTTAGTGATGAAGAAATAAATAATTTAATAAAGAAAACACAAGATGAATTAAAAGATAACGGTAGGGTATTAATTAGGGCATCAGGTACTGAGGACTTAGTAAGGGTAATGATTGAGGGAACTGATACTGATATTATACAAAAACAGGCAGATGGAATTGCTAAAAAGATTAAAACAAAATATGGTAAATAGGGAGAAATAATGAAAAAAAGAATATATTTAATTTTATGTATTAGTTTTATATTATTAATTAGTGGGTGTGGTAAAAAAACAGAAGTATCTAATCCTTTTGTAGAGGTTTCTAATATTAAGGAAGTAGAATCATTAGTAGGTTTTACAATTACTGTTCCTGATAAGGTGTTAGACTATAAAGATAAGAGAATATCAGTAATAGAAAATGAAATGATAGATATTACTTATACCAAGAAAAAGAGTAAATTAACTATTCGTAAAGGTATTGGTACAGTAGATATAAGTGGAGATTATAATAATTATAGTGATATAAAAGAAAATACTATTGATGGGGTAACTGTAACAACGAGAGGAAATGATAATTTGATATTCAATGCTACTTGGAATAATGATAATTATACTTATGCTATTGTATCAAATACAGGAATAGATAGTGGAGATATAGTTAATTTGGTTAAGGAAATTAAGTAAATAATGTCTAATTACTTATTTTAACTATAAAAAAACTATATTTTATGATATAATACCATTAGGTGTATATAAAATGAGAAGAAAAAAGAACAAAAAAAAGAAGTTTTTTAATATATTTTTCTCTATAATAGGCATAATTTCTATGGTTATTGCTATATTATTTGAAATAAATATAATTAGATTAGATATGTTACCTAGTAAATATTTAATTATTGTTACTGTTATTCTTGGTTTAGTATATCTTATATTGTTATTATTAACCATGATAAGAAGTGTAAAATTAAAAATTAAAACAGTATGTTTTATATTGTTTGTGTTATTTGATTTGATATTTTTCTTTGGTATTAAATATTCAGATAAGACAATAAATTTTCTAGGTAAAATAAATGAGGAATTAACTCAAAGTGAAATATATTATTTAGTTACTAAAAAAGATAGTAAATTAAATAGTATAAATGATTTTAATAATAAGGATATTGGTATATATACTAAGGGAAATACTGATAATTTAGATAAAGCATTAGATGATTTATCAGATAAGATTGCTTTTAAAGAAGTAAAATTTGATAGTACAGAAATGTTATTTAATAGTTTAATTAATGATAAAACTGATGGATTATTTATTAATGAAGCGATAAGAAATCATTTAAATACTGATTTATCGGATTTAAACTTGGAATTAAAAGAAATATATAAAGTAACAATATCTAGTGAAAAAGTAGATATAAAGAAATCAGTAGATGTTACAAAAGAAGTATTTAATATTTATATAGCAGGGGGAGATTCTTATGGTACTATTGAATCAATAACTAATACTGATGTTAATATGATTGTAACAGTAGATCCTATAAATAGAAAAATATTACTTACATCTATTCCAAGAGATTATTATGTTAATTTACCATCATTTGGTGATGATGCATATGATAAGTTAACTCATGCTGGTTATTATGGAATAGATGAATCAGTAAAAGCAATAGAAAAATTACTTGATATAGAAATAAATTATTATGTTAAAGTAAACTTTTCTACAATTGAGGGAGTAATTGATGCTATTAGGGGAGTGGATGTTTATTCTGATTATAATTTCTGTGCCAATGGAAGACCTGATATATGTTATAAAAAAGGAAATATTCATCTTGATGGTTTTCATGCCTTGATGTTTGCAAGAGAAAGATATGCCTTTAAAGATGGTGATGTACAAAGAGTAAAAAATCAACAAAAAGTTTTAACGGCGATAATAAATAAAGTAACAAAATCAACTGCTTTAATAACTAATTATACTGATATATTAGATTCAGTAAGTGAAAGCTTTTCAACAAATTTAGATACAAAAAGTATTAATAAATTAGTAAGAATGCAATTAAGTAATATGAGTGGTTGGGATATAGAAAGTCAAAACTTAACAGGAACAGATTTGTATACTAAAAATACATATACTTTTCCAGACTTTAATCTATATGTTATGAAACAAGATGAAAATTCTGTTAGTAGTGCAAAAGAAAAAATAAGTGAGTATTTTAATAAGTAGTAAGGAGTAATAAGATGAAAAAGGTTTTATTTACAGCAAATTTAGATTCATTTTTTATGAAGTTTTTAATTCCTCAACTAAAATATTATAAAGAAAAAGGTTATGAAGTCCATATTGCATCAAAAAGTCAAGGAATCAATATACCTTATTGTGATAAAAAATATGATGTGTGTTTTACAAGAAGTATTAAAATTAAAGATATCATTAATTCTTATAAAAAAATAAAAGAAATACTGCAAGAAAATGAGTATGAATTAATTAGTTGTCATACTCCTTTTGGAGCAGCAATTCCAAGATTGGCTATTAGTAGAATAAAAAATTTTAAGACAAAAGTAATTTATACGGCTCATGGTTTTCATTTCTATAAGGGGGCTCCGCTTATTAATTGGTTAATATATTATCCAATGGAAAAATACTTATCAAAATATACAACTTCAATTATAACAATTAATGATGAGGATTATAATTTTGCTAGTAAAAAAATGAAATGTAAAGTTTATAAAATTCATGGAATTGGTATAAGCAAAGAAAAGTTTGATATAAAAATATCTAATGATGAAAAGAAACAACTATATAGTGAATTAAGTATCAATAAAAATAATTTTGTTATGATTTTTCCAGGTGAACTTAATAATAATAAAAATCAGAAATTATTAATAGATACAGTTAAAATATTAAAAAATAGAATACCTGAATTGATTTTGTTGTTACCTGGTTATGATTTGTTAAATGGTAAATTACAAGAATACGCTAAGAAACATTCCGTTGATGATTATATTAGATTTTTAGGTTATAGAAAAGATATTCCACAATTATTACGAATTTCTAATGTTGCACTTTCTTCTTCAAAAAGGGAGGGCCTTCCTATAAATATTATAGAAGCAATGTATGTAGGAGTACCTATAGTTGCTACTAATTGTAGGGGGAACAGAGATTTGATTAAAAACGGAAAAAATGGTTATTTAGTTGATAGTTATAAAGCAGATGAGTTTGCAGAAAAAATTTATAATATATATACTAATAAAAACAAAACAAAGAGATTTATTGATATTAACCAAAAAGAAGTTAATAAATATATGTTAGATAGTGTTTTGAAAGAAATAATTAAGATATATGAGGGGTAGAATATGAGGATATTGCATTTATTGTCAACTAACTCTTTTTCTGGGGCAGAAAATGTTGTTTGCCAAATTATTGATATGTACAAAGATAATGAGGATGTTGATATGATATATTGCTCCCCAAAAGGAAGTATAGAAGAAAAATTATCAGAAAAAAACATATCGTTTTTACCATTAAAGAACTTAAAATATAAAGAAATTAAAGATGCTGTTAATAATTATAATCCGAATATTATACATGCTCATGATATTAAAGCGAGTATATATGCTAGTTTATTTAGCAAAAAATGTCGAATTATATCACATATACATGGAAATAGTATTGCAATGAGAAAAACATCATTAAAATCTTTACTGTTTTTATTTGCTTCTAAAAATTTTAGTCATATTTTCTGGGTTTCTGATAGTAGTTTAAAGGATTATAAGTTTTACAACAAGATACATAAAAAAAGTAGTATATTGGTTAATGTAGTAAATAAAGAAGAAATTATTAAAAAGAGTAATGAAATTGAAATAAAACAAAAATTTGATGTTATTTATGTTGGAAGATTAACAGAATTAAAAGATCCTTTGCGTCTTGTTAATATTTTTTCTTCTGTTGTAAAAAAAATACCAAATTCTAAACTCGCAATAATAGGAAATGGTAATATGTATGATGAGGTTGATAATTTCATCAAAAATAATAAATTAGAAAAAAATATTTACTTGTTAGGATTTCAAACAAATCCATATGGATATATAAAAAAATCGAAAATAATGATGCTAACTTCAATATATGAAGGAACACCAATGTGTGCACTCGAAGCAATGTGTCTAGGAAAACCAATAATATCTACTCCAACAGATGGAATGATAGATTTAATTAAACAAGATATAAATGGTTTCTTAAGTAATAATGATAATGAACTATTAGAAAAAATAATAGAATTATTAAAAAACGAGGATAAATTGTTGAAAATGTCTGAAAATACTGAAAAATTATCAACGGAAATTAATGATATAAACAAATATAAGAAAGCATTAAATGATTATTATAAATAGATTTAGGTGGTGATAACTTGGAATATATAATATTATTATTATTAGTAATTCTTATTACTCTATTTTGTGAAATATTTGATATTAATACCAAGAATAATAAATTATATCTTTTATCAGTTATAGTAATTTTGACTTTGTTTCTCGGATTTCGTGGACCAACAGTTGGACTTGATATGGGCAATTATCACAAATTCTTTATTCAAGCAAAAGAGAGCACCTTTAGTTTCTTGTGCTTTCACTATGACTTTGAATTAGGTTTTAAAATATTAACAAAACTAATGACTTTTATATTTTTTGATTTTAGATTCTATATATTAGTTATTTCAATAATTTCAATGATAGGTATATATAACTTTATTAAAAACTATTCAAAAAACTATTTTGCAAGTATCTACTTATTTATTACATTTAATTACTTTATTTATTATACTTGTACTTTAAGGCAATGTTTAGCAATTTCAATATTACTTTTGTCATTTGCCTTTTTGAAGGAACAAAAAATATTCAAATATGTTATAACGGTATTAATAGCAAGTTTATTTCACAAAACTGCACTTGTATTTTTACTTTTACCATTATTTAAGTTTGTTAGAATAACACCGAAAAGAGTTATTTATTATATTAGTTTTTGCATAGTACTATTTGCGGTAAAAAATCCAATTATTAAATTTTTAACTGCCACTATTTACGATCAATATCTCAATTATAGAAATACTAGTGGTAGCGGATACGCAATGATTATATTAATTACAGTATTGATTATTGGAATATGCGTGATTGATAAACAAATAGATATGAATAAAAATGAAAACAAATATCTAGTTGGTATGTTATTATTAGCATTACCATTTCAAGTTTTATCTACTACTCAAGGATTAATTGCAAGAATAGTTTTATATTTTAACTACTCATTAATTGCTTTAATACCTAATAAATTAGAAATATTCAATATAAAGTATAGAAATAAATTATATATATTATTTTATATTTCGTTATTTGTTTTTTACATATATCAAATACTAACTAATTCAGTTTATGTTGACTATAATTTGTTTTAATTGGGAGGACTTATGAAAATATTATTTTATATAGGAAATTTAAAAAAAGGTGGAGCAGAAAGAGTTGTGGCGACTTTATCTAATAACCTAATCAATAACAATGACATTACTATTATAACTACAACAGATGAACCAGTTGAATATAAATTGAATAATAAAATCAATTTAATTCCTTTAAAAGATTTTTTGGATAATAAAAATCAAATATCTAAAAACATATTTTATTTAAAAAAACTCAATAAATATATCAAAAGTATTAAACCAGACATCATTTTAGGTTTTTTACCTGAACCAAGTTATAGATTATTGATGTTAAAACCACTAATAAAAGTGCCAATAATTATATCTGATAGAAATGATCCTAAAGTAGAATATCATTCATTAAAAAATAGGGTGTTAATGAATTTATTATATAGAAAAGCGAGCGGTTTTGTTTTTCAAACTAAAGAAGCACAAAATTATTTTTCCAATAAAATAAAAAATAAATCAGTTGTTATTCCTAATCCTGTAGATGATAAATTTTTAAATACTAATTATACTGGTAACAATAGTAAAGAATTTGTTAATGTAGGAAGATTAAATAGTCAAAAGAATCAAATATTTTTAATAGAATCCTTTAAAGAAATAATAAAAAAATATCCTGATTATAAATTGTTGATATATGGAGAGGGAGAATTACATTCTGAGTTGAATGATTATATAAATAGTAACAAATTAGAAAAAAATGTTAAATTATGTGGTCAAGTAGATAATATTGAAGATATATTAAAAACTAAAAAAGCATTTATATTATCATCAAAATATGAAGGAATGCCAAATGCATTAATGGAAGCAATGTCTATAGGTATGCCATCAATTTCTACAGACTGTCCTTGTGGAGGACCAAGAGAATTAATTATCAATGATGAAAATGGTTTATTAATAGAAAACTATAATAAAGAACAACTGATTAATGCAATTATAAAAATTATAGAAAATGATAAAATCTGTGATAAATTGTCAGAAAATGCAAAAAAGACAATGAAAAAATATAGCACAGATAAAATAACAAAAAAATGGTTAGAATTTATGAAGGAAGTTTGTAAAAATGAAAAAAATAATTAAATATTTAAAGAATCCCAAATTAATTATAATTTATTTGATGAATAAAAATTTCTTTTCCTTTCTTTCAGATGAATTATACTTAAAGTGGAAATATAGACTTATTTTTGGAAAAAAGTTAAATTTAGAAAACCCTCAAACGTTTAATGAAAAATTACAATGGTTAAAATTATATGATAGAAATCCAATGTATACTG